>ERZ1034915.2-NODE-2-length-191151-cov-37.619040_pt1 | contig 191151 bp, 154 predicted proteins | sample MGYA00520592_ERZ1034915 | MGnify/ENA primary metagenome ERZ1034915 (study PRJEB33766, sample SAMN09781787) | gut metagenome | biome: gut microbiome | host: Homo sapiens | place: Madagascar | study: EMG produced TPA metagenomics assembly of the PRJNA485056 data set... | reverse complement strand
CGTCCTCCGATCTCCCGGGGCCGGCCGGTCCGGCCCTCAGGGTATCGGATTCCCACATTCATCCGTACATGTACGGATGAATGTGGGGAGTGTTCGGATGAAGTTGATAATCAAGGCTGGCGTTGATTTTTGACGCGCACGAGTCTGATACAATTTGTTCGTTACTGTTTGAATGATATGTGCGCAAAGAACGGCGAGGATTCATCGTGATTAAAGCGGAGCGACAGGATAAGGTTCGTCAGCTGCTCGAGGAACAGGGAACGGTTTCGGTCAAGGAGATTTCGGACGCGCTGGGCGTCTCGGACATGACGATCCGTCGCGACCTTGAGGAACTTGCGAGCCTGGGCGAGATCGAGCGCGTGCACGGTGGAGCCCGTAGTGCGCAGGGCCGTCCACACGCTATGTTGCGCCATGAGTATTCGCACAGCGAAAAGCGCACCAAGCATGCCGAGGAAAAGTTACAGATCGCGCACCGCGCCGTGGAGCTTATCGAGGAAGGCTCGACCATCTTTTTGGGCACGGGCACTACGGTTGAGCAGATGGCCTCGATGCTGCCGGCGTTTCGCCTGCGCATCGTGACCAATTCGCTTTCGGTCTTTAACCTGCTCGAGGCGCGCGAAGACTGCGACCTGTGCCTCGTGGGCGGTATGTACCGTCGCCGCACAGCCGCTTTTGTGGGGCCAACGGCCGAGGATACCCTGCGCGCGCTGGGCATCGATGCGGCGTTTATCGGCGCCAACGGCATTCTGGATGGCGACGTGTCTACGTCCAACATGGACGAGGGCCGTATCCAGCAGCTCGCTTTTAGCAAGGCAGACTCGCGCTATTTGATCGCCGACTCCAGCAAGATCGGCAAGCGCGATTTCTACACCTTCTGCCGTCTGGATAGCCTGGACGCCGTGGTGTGCGAGCCGGGTATTACCGCTGAGGACCGTGCCGCCATCGAGGAACACACGCAGATCATTTGCTAGCTAACGCAGCAGGCGATACTTCTGCCCCTGCTGGCGCGGGGATTACCGCTTCACGTTGACGCGCAAATGTGCTCGGGCCAAGTATTCAGCTTGTGGGCTAGACCAGGCGGGCGTAGTCCTGTGACTGATGAAAGATGTGGGCGATATAGATTGTTTCGTGCTCAAACTTGTAAAGGCACACGTAGTTGTTGACGGGAAACGATCGGTAATTACGTGCCGCCAGCTCTTGCATGTGCGAGAGGGGACGTAGGAGTGGCTGCTCGCGAAGCAGATCAAGCTGATATTCAAACTCAGCGACAAAATTGCCTGCCGCACGCGGGTTCTTGAGGATTTGAGCAAGGTATCCGACAATACTCTCGTACTCATATCGCGCGCTTTTGAGGATTACGACGTTATAGGTCATATTTGTCTCGTATCGAAGCCGCGAAGGATTCGTAATCACTGTAGTCGCCTTGCGATATTTCGTCTTCTGCCAACATCATACGAGACAGCAGTTTTGCCTTGGCGATTTCTTCTTGCATGAGGCGATACTGGTCGCTGCTGATGCAGTGCATGGCCTCGTAGCCGTTCTTAGTTACGGTAACGTCGCGTTCAGACTCAACAAGTGCGGTGAATGTGGCAGTGTCCTTCATGTCTCGGACGGGCACACAAGCGGACATGGGTACCTCCTTTGCTTCGTGACACAATTGTACCACGGTGTGTCCAAGCGACCGGTACCGTCGGATCGTCTCGATCTGTAACAGGTAGGGACCAAAAACTCGGCTAGATGTTGCTGATCGAGATTTTGTCTATCCAGCCATCACCTTTGTCTTGATCTGTAACAGTTAGACGGCTAAAAGCTAGTTAGATGTTACAGATTGAGATATTTCTGTCCGGGCGTTCTGCTTGTCTCGATTTGTAACAGTTAGGGTCGAAAATCCCTGCTAGATGTTACAGATCGAGACAAACGGCCTGATCGGGCCGAGCCAAAACAAAAAAGGCCGCATGCGATCCCGTGGAGGGACTCACATGCGGCCGACAGGGGGTATGCGGCAAAAGTTAGGCCATGAGCAGGCCGGTCTCCGCGACGTTCTTGTACCAGTACGCGCTTGCCTTGGGATAGCGGGCCTGGGTCTCGAAGTCGATGTAGAACAGGCCGTAGCGCTTGTTATAGCCGTTGGTCCAGGAGAACTGGTCCTGCAGCGACCACACAAAGTAACCATCGACGTTTACGCCGCCGTCGATTGCCTTGAGGATCCACGCGAGATGCTGGCGCATGTAATCGATGCGAGGGGCATCGTCGATAAAGCCGTCCTCAAAGTCGTCCTTATAGCCCATGCCGTTCTCGGTGATGTAGATCTTCTTGTAGTTGGGGTAATCGTTCTTAATGCGCAGCAGCAGGTCGTAGAGGCCCTCGGGATAGATGATCCAGTCCCAGTCGGTGGTGGGTACGCCTTCGCGTACGCATGACTCGCCCACGCCCTTGAGGAACCAGCGCGAGGAGCCCTTGTCGCCGGTGCCATTGTGGTTGATGTCGTTTTCGCCCTCGGCGGCACGCAGGAACTGGCACTTGTAGGTGTTGACACCCAGGCAATCGTTGTAGGGGAGCGCGGCGGTCAGCGCGGCGATGTCCTCGTAGCGGACGTCGAGCTCGCCGCCGGCGATATGGGCCAGCTTGGTCGCAGCCTCCATGGTGTCGGCTGCATAGTGGCCGCGGAAGGTGGCGTCGAGCACCCAGCGGTTGTTGATGACGTCGGCCATGCGAGCTGCCTCACAGTCGGCGGCATTGTTGGGGTCGAGGGGATACTTGGGCTCCAGGTTCTGGACAATGCCGATCTCGCCCTCAAAGCCGCCCTCATGGAAGGCGACGACAGCCTTGGCGTGGGCCACCATCATGTTGTGCATGAGCTGGAAGGCCTTGTCCAGACGGTACTTCTCACCGTGCGGCCAGTTGCCGACGATAAAGCTGCCCTCGGCGGTCGCGGGAATCTCGTTAAAGGTAAACCAATGCTTGACCTCGGTGAACTCGGCAAAGCAGAACTTGGCGTACTCGACGAAGGCGTCGATGGTCGTGCGCGTCAGGAATCCCTCGCCGCCGTCCTGGTAGAAGGCCTCGGGCGTATCGAAGTGATCGAGCGTGACATAGGGGATAACGCCAGCTTTGTTGCAGGTGGCAAAGAGCTCGTGATAGAAGGCGACGCCCTCGGGGTTAATCTCGCCGGTGCCACTGGGGAAGATACGGCTCCAAGCGATGGAGACGCGAATACCGTTGATGCCGAAGCGCTGGCACAGGTCGATATCGACCGGATATTTGTTGTAGAAGTCGCTTGCAGGATCGGGGGAGAAGCGACCCTGAGCAGCCAGGAAATCGTCCCAGGGCACTTTGCCCTTGCCGTGCGTACGGGTCTCGCCCTCAACCTGGTAAGCGGCGGTGGCGCCGCCAAACACAAAGCCGTCGGGGAACTGCATGGGGTTGGTCATGAGTCATCCTTTCTGTGGAATACGAATAGGGAGAGGTGCCCGAACTGGGGATCCGGGCACCAACAGAGGGAGGAACTAGTCGAGGTTCTCGCGGAGCCACTTGATGGCGCCAGCGGGGTCGCGGGTAAGGTCGATATATTCCTTACCGCGGGGAGCGAGCAGCTTAATGCCCAGGCGATCGGTGTCGGCCTTCATGTCGTTGTAGTAGCTACGAACCTGCGGGGCAAGCACGATAACGTCGTACTGATCCATGATGGCAGTGTGCTGGCCATAGGCACCTGCGGAGGAAGCGATGTTCTCTCCGGTCTGTGCGGCACCTTCCTTGATGGCGTTGGCGAGCATGGCAGAGGTGCCGGCGCCGGCGCACAGGACGAGGACCTTCAGGCCGTCAACATCCTTCTTAGCGGATGCGTCGGCGGCGGGCTCGGGCTCGGGCTGATCGGCGACAGGCTTGCTGTCAGCGGCGGCAACAGTCGTCTCGACGGAAGTGGTAGCCTGCTCGACAGCGGGCGCAGAGGCGTTGACGGCGATGGCGGCGGCATCGTTGGACTCAAGACCCAGCTCGGCGGCGCGCTCGGCCTCCTGGTCGCAGAGCAGCTTATCGTATGCCTTCAAGAACGGCAGGTAGATGATGGCGTCCAGCAAGATGATGATCGCGACAAATACCAGAGCGATAAGCTGGAAGTTCGTGGTGATGAAGATGCCGATGGGGGCAGGGGTAGCCCAAGGCACCACGAAGGAGAAGCCGTTCATGCCCACGTTATCGATAAAGAACTTGGCAACACTCACGTTGACGCAACCGGCGGCAACAAAGGGGATGAGCATGTAGGGGTTAAGGATCATCGGGGCGCCAAAGAGCAGCGGTTCGTTGACGGCGAAGGCAACAGGAACAATCGAGGCCTTACCGACGGCTTTGAGCTGCTTGGACTTCATAAAGAGAATCAGCAGAAGCGGCACGATGAATGTGGCGCCGGTGCCGCCGAACTCACCCACGAGCGACATGTTAAAGGTGAGGGAGTGGGCGGGGTGACCACCGGCCAGCAGAACCTGCAGGTTCTCGGCCTGGTTGGCAAGACGGATGGGGTCGATGCCCGGCTGGACGATCGAGGGGCCGTGGACGCCGATGAACCAGAAGAACGCGGTGGCAGCCTGGATAAGGATAAGGCCAGGATAGGTTTCTGCAGCGGTAAAGAGCGGGGAGAGCAGTTTGATAAGCAGCTCGGAGAACGGAACGCCCATGAGGTTGCGCACGACGACATCGATGATGCCGCAGATGATGACGGCGCCGCCAAAGGGGATGATGTCGCGGAAGTTCTGAGCGATGGCGCCCGGGACCTCCTTGGGCAGCTTAATGGTCAGATCGCGCGAGACGCAGAATTTGTAGACCCACACGGTAATGAACGCGGCGATATAGGCCGAGAACAGACCGCGCGTGCCTATGCTGGTGCAATCGAAGACCGAAAGTTCGGAGCCGTTGAACTTGGTGGTGAACTGCGTGACTGCGAGCAGCAGCATGCTGCACTGGGCGGCCACCATGGTGGAACCGTCGTTGAGCACTTTGCCGGCGGGCATACGACGGTTCATGGATGCCGTGAAGTTCTTGGCAGTGGTGCCGGCAACCATAATGCCCATGACGCCCATGGTGAAGTTGTACAGCTTATTGCACCAGTCGATGAGCGGCTGGGGCAGCGTGATGCCAACCACGCCAGGAAGGGTGGCGATGAGCAGGAAAATCGAAGAGGTCAGGACGATGGGCATGCACCCAAGGAATCCGTCTTTAATGGCCTGGAGGTAGATGTTCCTCGAGATCTTCTCAAAGAACGGTTGATGCTTTTCGAGCATCTTTACGATGGCGTCCATGGAGCTCCTTTGCTGCTTGGTGCGCTATGCATGTGGATGGAACTGGTCGTCGATGGATGGTCAGGACTGCCCGGAAACCCTCCTGCTTGAGGAAGGTGTTTTGAAATGACAACGTTGTCATTTCGTTTATGACAACGTAAGACATTTTAGAAAGCGCAACAAGGATTTACGGGTGAGCGGTCGATATTGTCCGGTAAACGGTTGATTTATCAGTCGGGCAGGTAGTGTATGCTAGAACACAGAAAATATGCGACATGAAGCCGATGGGAGAAATAGTGGCAACGTTGGACAAGAAAAACGTCTCAATGAACGATGTGGCGGTTGCCGCCGGCGTGTCTCTCAAGACGGTATCTCGTGTAATCAATGAGCCCGATAGCGTGCGCGAGTCGACGCGCGAGAAGGTCCATGCGGCCATGGAGGCGCTCGGATTTCGAACTAACTTTGCCGCGCGCTCACTCAAGTTGGGCCGTTACGGGTGCATCGGCGTGGTGTTGTTCCACTTGTCGGGTGGTGCCGTGGACATGATCGACGGTATCGCCGATGCCGCCGAAGAGCGAGGCTTTGCTCTCACGATGATCAAGAAACGAGCGGGGGAGAAGATGACCCTCGCCGATGCAGCGCGCAGGATGTCGCAGCTGCCCGTCGATGGCATGATCTTCAACTTGCGTCAGATGGTCGACGACTTCGACACCTTCGAGGCGCCAAAGGACCTCAAGACCGTGATCATCACGCCTATGGAACACCCTACTTGCTCTACGGTCAGTGACGATCAAGAGGGCGGTGCGCGTATGGCGTGCGAGTACTTTTTGGATCGCGGGCACAAGAACGTCTATTTCGTTGCCGGTAAAGAAGAATCGCTGTCAAGCCAGTGTCGTATGAAAGGTTGGCGCACGGCACTCGAGGCGCGCGGCATTGAACCGCCCGAGCCGCTGCGGGGTGATTGGAATGCAGATAGCGGCTATGCCGCGGGTCTGGCGCTCGCCGATAAGCCCGATTGCACGGCGGTTTTGGCTGCCAACGACAGCATGGCAAACGGTGTGATGATGGCTTTGCGTGACAAGGGGCTGAGCGTACCCGGCGATGTGTCCGTGATCGGCTTCGACGACGAGCTCTATAAGACGATTCCCAATTCGATTTTGACGTCGGTGAAGTTCCGCCACCGTGAGTTGGGCATCCGTGCGCTTAACGAGGTCGTTGCAGGCCTGGAAGCTCCAAGCTCCAGAAGCCGGACGCTCGTCTCCGGCGTGCTGGTCGAGCGCTCCAGCGTAAGGGACCTGCGGGCGTAGGTTTGCTCGGCCCGTTCATCTTAATCTGTAACAGCTAGGACCCAAAAACTCGACTAGGTGTTACAGATCGAGATTTTGTCTACCCAGCCATCATCTTTGTCTTGATCTGTAACAGTTAGACGGTCAAAAGCGAGTCAGATGTTACAGATCGAGACAAACGAACGCGGCCCGGTCCGCTCAAAAACAAAAGAGGCGGATACGACCAAGGATGCCGAAGCATCCACCGGGAAGGTCGTATCCGCCACACGGAAAGAGGTGCATGGACGCAGTGTCCATGCAATCGGGAATGGTAAGGTGCGCGGCTGCGTGATGGTCACGGCAGCCGATGGCGTTGACTAGTCCAGACGACGGGTCTCGGCCACGTGCTTGTACCAGTAGGCGCTTGCCTTGGGCGTGCGCTTCTGGGTCTCAAAGTCTACGTAGAAGAAGCCGTAGCGCTTGTTGTAGCCATTGGTCCAGGAGAACTGATCCTGCAGGCTCCACAGGAAGTAGCCGCCCACGTTGACGCCCACCTCCATGGCCTTGAGCAGCCAGCGCAGGTGCTGCTCGATGTAGTCGATGCGCGGCTGGTCGTCCACAAAGCCGTCCTTGTAGGGATCCTTGTAGCCCATGCCGTTCTCGGTGATGAAGATCTGCTTGTAGTTGGGATAGCGCTGCTTAATGTAGACGAGCAGATCGAACAGACCCTCGGGATAGATGATCCAGTCCCAGTCGGTGGTGGGGATGCCGGGCTTGTTCACATGCTCGCCAATACCCTTAACGCGCCAGCGGCCGGTGCCCTTCTCGCCCGTACCGTTGTGGTGCAGGTCGTTCTCGCCATCGTAAGCCTTGAGGAAGCGGCACTGGTAGTTGTTAACGCCCAAGTAGTCGTTGTAGAGCGCTGCTTCGCGCATAATCTCGAGGTCCTCGTCCAGGATCTCGATGGTGCCGCCCGAGATGGCGGCCAAGCGGTTGGCGCACTCGAGGGTGTCGGGCGCGTAGTCGCCGCGGAAGGTGGCGTCGAGCAAAAACTGGTTCTGCAGCACGTGCTCGTTGTTGGCGGCCTTGATGTCGGCGGGGTCGTTCTCGTTGAGCGGATACTTAAACTCCAGCGATTGAATGACGCCGATCTTGCCCTTAAAACCGCCGTTGTGGAAGGCCAGCACGGCCTTGGCGTGGGCGAGCATCATGTTGTGCTCGCACTGGAAAGCCTCGGCCAGATGCGCCTTGACGCCGCCGGGGAAGGTGCCCTCGATGTAGGTGTTGGAGGCGTCGGCCCAGATCTCGTTAAAGGTGAACCAGTAGGTCACCTGGTCGGCGTACTCCTTAAAGCAAAAGGTGGCAAAGTCCACAAAGGCGTCGATGGTCTCGCGGTTGAGGAAGTCGCCTTTCTCAAAGAGGGGAAGCGGCGTGTCAAAGTGATGCAGCGTGACAAACGGCTCAACGTGGTGCTTGTGGCACTCGGCAAAGAGGTCGTGGTAGAACTGCACACCCTCGGCGTTGATCTCGCCGGTGCCGTTGGGGAAGATGCGGCTCCAGGCAATGGAGAGGCGGATGCCGTTGATGCCGAACTCCTCGCACAGCTCCAGGTCGACGGGGTACTGGTTGTAGAAGTCCGAAGCGGGATCGGGAGAGAAACGCCCCTGGGCCTCCAGGAAGTCGTCCCAGGCAACCTTGCCCTTACCGTGAGTGCGGGTCTCGCCCTCTACCTGGTAGGCAGCAGTGGCGCCGCCAAAGACAAAGTCCTCGGGAAACTGCGCGGGCGGGTTGGTGACGCTAGCAGGGTTAACGGACATGATGAAGTATCCAATCATTTGAATAATGGAAACGGTGCAGAGCGGGTCAAAGTCAGCGAGCGGCGCCCAGGCGAGTCAGATTGCCCCGAAACAAGGCGGCGCTGACCTTGTGGTCGCGCCGCCGAAGTTGAGCGGCAATCTGGCCGGCTGGGCGCCGCGCAGCGTCGAGCCGGCCGCTGTTCGTTAGAACAGCGGACTAAAGGGAAAGCTGCTCGCTTACGAAGGCGAGAGACTTGTCGCCGTTCTGGGAGAGCTCGATGTACTGCTTACCGCGGCAGGCGACGCACTTGTTGCCCACGCGCTCGCAGTCTTTCTGCAGGTCGGCCAGGTAGCTGGCGGCCTGCGGGGCCAGGACGACCAGGTCAAAGTCGGGGAGCATGTCGACGTGGTTGCCATAGGCTTCGGCAGCGGTCTCCAGATCGATGCCGCGCTCCTTGGCAGCCTTGGCCAGCGCGTTGGCGAGCAGGCCCGAGGTTCCGCCACCCTGGCAGAGCACGAGCACGCGCTTGCCGTTGAGGTCGCTGGCGGTCGTTGCCTCGGCAGCGGGTGCTGCAGAAGCGGCAGGGGCGTCGGCCTTCACGGCCTCGGCTGCGGCGCCGGCGGCAACGCTCTTGGCATCGGCCTTGCCCTGGAAGGCGTCGTTGAGCTTGGCGGCCTTCTCGGCGTTCTTGGCGGCGAGCTCCTCCTGGGAGATCTCGGCCTCCTCGGCGCACTTCTGGGCGTCATAGGCACGGAAGAACGGATAGTACAGGACAAAGTCGACGACCAAGATGAGGGCGAGCATCACAAAGGCGAGCGGCTGGAAGCCCAAGCCCATGATGGTGCCGATGGGGCCGGGAACGGTCCAGGGCAGGGTGTACATAAAGCCGTTCATGCCCAAGAAGTCGATAAAGATCTTGAGGATCCAGATGTTGGCGATCGGAGCAAAGACAAACGGGACAAAGAAGACGGGGTTGAGCACGATGGGCGCGGCGAACAGCAGCGGCTCGTTGACGGCAAAGCACACGGGGACGATGGCTGCCTTACCGACGGCGCGCATCTCCTGAGACTTGGCCAGGAAGCAGAACATAAAGACCAGGACGAGCGTGGCGCCGGTGCCGCCCATGCAGACGACGAAGTACTGGGCACCCTGGGTCAGGACAGCGGAAGCGTGCTGGCCGGCCTGGAACGCAGCCAGGTTGTCGGTCATGTTGGCAACGAGAGCGGCGGCGATGGCGGGCTCGACGATCGAAGGGCCGTGGACGCCCACGAACCAGAAGAGGCTCATGGCGCCGTAGATTACAGCGAGGCCGATGTAGCCGTCGGCAGCGGTGAACAGGGGCTGGAACACCTGGATGACGCCCTGGGCAAAGCAGAAGCCAAAGGCAGCGCGGAAGACGATGTCAAAGACCCAAAAGACGGTGATGCAGACGGAGAAGGGGATGATGTCCTTAAAGGTCTGCGAGATGTTGGGCGGAACCTGCTCGGGCATCTTGACGGTGATGTTGCGCTTGATGAAGAACTTGTAGATGATGCCGGTCACAAACGCAGCGATAAAGGCGGTCAACAGGCCTTTGGAACCAAGGTAGGTGGTGTTGAAGCCGCTGGCAGCGTCCGTGGCGATCGTGTCGCTCGAAAGGAGCAAGAAGCCGATGATGGCTGCGCACATGCACGAGATGAAGTTGATCTGGTTGTTCTTGGGTAGTTCGCGGTTTTGGGCGTCGGCGAAGTGCTTGGCAGTGGTGGCGGCGCAGGCGATGGCCAGGATGCCCATGGAGTAGTTGTAGCACTTCCACAGGGCGTTGTTGATGTCATCGGGCCAGTAGAAACCCCAGATGTTGGGGACCGAGGCTACCAGGCAGAAGATGGACGAGAAGATGATGATGGGGATGACGGAGATAAAGCCGTCGCGGATCGCCTTGAGGTACTTGTTGCGGGCGATCGCGTTGAAAAAGGGCTGGCCCTTTTCGATGATGGCGATGAGTTGCTCCATGCAATGCTCCTAAGAGTCGGTGGGTTAGCAACGATGGTAGCTTTTGGCGTTCGGTTGCCAAAATGTTGACGTTGCCATTTTGCGACACAAAAAAGACGCGAACCAGTGGTTCCTGTGCCTGCGAACCATCGATTCCTTACGCGTAAACGTTTGAGCCGCCCGGTGGCTCTGTGTTTGCGCAATGGCAACGTTAACATTTGGGCGACAAAAGCCGTTCGGGGAAGCAAGATTGTCGGTGAACGGTAGGTTTTGGGTGGTAAACGTATTGTGGGGGAGGTGTTGGATATACTTGAAGGAGTTCATTTGGCTGCGTAGGGTGCCGCCAATGGCATCGTTGACATAGAAAGATCGACCTATGGCCGCTGTTAAAAAATCGGTTTCCGTTAAGGACGTAGCGCGTCTCGCGGGCGTCTCGGAGCAGACGGTCTCGCGCACCGTGCACGATTCGCCCAGCGTGCGCCCCGAGACCAAGGAGCGCGTGCGTGCCGCCATGCGCGAGCTGGGGTATCGTCCAAACTTTGCCGGCCGTTCGCTGCGTCGCGGCAAGTTCAAGACCGTCGGCGTCGCCATGTTCAACATTACCGGTACCGGCAACCTCGACCGTATGGAGGGCTTTGCCGCCGCGGCCGACAAACATGGCTACGCCATCACTCTTACTAAAGTAGATGGACATCCCTATACCCTCGAGAGCGCGTCGTCGCGCATGAGCGCACTGCCAGTGGACGGTATGGTCGTGATTATGAACCGTATGCCGGCAGACTTTGGCACCTTTGAGCCGCTGCCCGGTATGCAGACGGTGCTCGTTACCATGCTGGAGCACCCGCTGTGCTCGACAGTCGATAACGACCAGTTCGATTGCTCGCGCCAAGTGGTCGAGTACCTGCTGGGGCAGGGGCACAAGACCGTGCACTTTATCTCATGCCCCGAGCGCTCGCTTTCGGGCATGCAACGCGAGGAGGGCTGGCGTGAGACATTGCGCGCGCATGGTATTGAGCCGCCGCGGCTCGTCCGTGGCGATTGGACGGCGCAGAGCGGGTATGCTGCCGGTCAGGCTCTGGCGGACGATCCGACCTGTACGGCCATTTATGCTTCTAACGACGCCATGGCCTACGGCTGCATTCGCGGGCTCGAGTCGCGCGGAAAGCGCGTGCCCCAGGATGTGAGCGTGGTGGGCGTTGATGACAGCCTGGGCGATATCGTGCCCGACCGTCGCCTGACGACGGTACGCTTTGACAACAAGCGCGTCGGCATGTGGGCGGTCGACAAGATTGCCGGCGCCGAGGGAGGTGCGTCTGGCGTGGAGCACATGCTGATCCCCGGTGTGCTCGTAGAGGGCGATACGGTGCGCGATTTGCGTTAGGGTGCGGTCCTGTTTGGGTTGCCGCTAACTGTGTTCGATATTGTTCAGATTGGTTTAAAAACCGTTCACGGACGAAAATTGACCGTTCATAGCTCGAAATTACGTTTTGCGCTGTTCTTTTTTGTTTGAATGATAATGTTTCTGCCATACAGAACGCAGCGCGTATGCCCGGACGCGATGCTCTCCATTGGTTCATATGTGAAAGGAACGCAATATGGCAACCAAAGAAGAAATCTCGATGGTTGGATTCGAGATCGTCGCATACGCGGGTGACGCCCAGACTGATCTGCTTGCAGCGCTCGATGCTGCTCGCGAGGGTGATTTTGAGAAGGCCGAACAGCTGCACAAGGATGCGAGCGATGCACTCATTGGCGCCCACGACACGCAGACCAAGCTGCTTTCGCAGGAGGCCGGCGGCGGCGAGATGGAGATGACCTTCATCATGGCCCACGCTCAGGACACCCTCATGACCACCATGATCTTGGAGAAGCAGACCCGCTTTACCATCGATGCCTACAAGCGCATCGCTGAGCTCGAGGCCAAGCTCGCCTAACGAGCCCTCACAACCTCGTCCCCTTCCAAAAACCCTGCCGCTATCCGCGGCAGGGTTTTTTGTATCCCACCTATCTAGGTTGCGGCGAAATAGGGGCCGACAGCCCCAAATGACCCGCTTTTCCCGTCCCCGGAGGATCGGTTGGCAGCGCTCGCCACGAAACTGGCTCATCTACTACGTTTAACCCGATACCCTCGAACACACCCGCGTTTCATGAAAAATCGCAGGACTTCTACCTGCGGTTTTGTTTTTTCGCTTTGTGGCATGGTCGGGGATGGGCGGTTAAACGTAGTAGATGGGCCCATTTCATGGCGGGCGGATCATGCAGCAGCTTGTTGCGCCTCCTGCCGTTCGGTTTTTCGATGGGTGGGTATACTTCCATCCGCAATACAGGCCGGAATGAGGAGGTATCCAAATGCCGGACAACGGATCAATTCAAAAAAGAGACGCGTATGAGATGGCTCATGGGCGTCCTGTCCAGATAACCGAGCATACGACGGTAACCGAGCTGCAGCCCAGCCTGTCCGATGTCGTGTGCGCAAACAAAAAGCTGCAGATTGGCTTTATCGTTGCGCTCGTGGTGCTGGCGCTGCTGTCGGGCTTTGTAGCTCGTCCGCATTTTGCCGATACCAAGACTTGGGACTCCACCATCGAGGTCATCGATCAAAAGAAAGGTAACGTACTGGCGCTCACGACCTCGTGCGTGGCGCTATCTGCGGGCATTACCGCGCTGCCGGGTGATACGGGAACGCCGGTTGCCGAGCAGCTCGCGCAGCTTTCAGGCAACTTGGGCATCGTGCTTGCCGTGCTCTACCTCGAGAAATATCTGCTGACTATTTTGTGGTCGGTTGGTTTGGGCATCCTGATCCCATTCTCGCTCATACTCTTTGCGGTGTCGCTTGGCATTCACGGGCGCTGGAGCACCAGCGCCGTCCTGCGCCGCGTGGCAACGCGCGTGCTGGTGGTCGCTATGATCGGCATGGCGTTGGTGCCCGCGAGCGTGTGGGTGTCGCAAAAGGTCGACGAAACGTATCGAGTGAGCATCGAAGCGGCGGAGCAAAAGGCGGCCGACGCTGCGGGTACGGCAGATAGCGACAGCTCCAAAGCAAGCAAGAAAAAGACCGAGTCCACAGAGTCCAAGAACGTGCTTGAACAGCTTGCCGACGGTGCCTCGAGCCTGGTCACGTCGGTAACCAGTGGTGCCAAGCAAATGACCGACGAGATCGTGCAACAGGTGACCGACCTAATTGAAGGCGTCATCGTGATGATCGTGACCTCGTGCGTCATCCCGTTACTGGTGCTCGCAGCGTTTCTGTGGCTGGGACACACACTGCTGGGGATCGATATCTCTGGCCCGGCGAACTATTTGACGGGCCGTTTTCTGAGGGCTCCGTCCAAACATGCCAAGAAGAGCGGACAGTCTGAGTAGGCGGCAAAGCGATCCTTGGAAGATCAACCGTAAGAAGGGCGGCCGAGACACGTTCTCGGCCGCCCTTTTGTTTGTTGAACACATGGTCGCTACGTCCGCGCCGACCCCAAACGGTCAGCAATCAACCGCGAACGGTACTTGTTCAAAAAAGAACAAAGTCAAACAAATAATGGTTGCACTCGATGTTCGAATGTGTTCAAATAAACATGAACAGTGAAGAACCGCACATTCAGATGCCCGGACCTGAATGCGATTCAACACTTCCAAACAGAAACTACGCACCTGCGTATCTCTCAAGGAGGATGTCATGAGGGTTGTAATCGCTTCCGATGCCGACGGTATGTCGATGAAGGAGTCCATCAAGGAGATGCTCATCGCCGACGGTTACGAGGTCGTCGACTATTCCGAGACCCCTGCCGCGGACTTTGTCGATTCCGCGACCGCCGTTGCCAAGGACCTGCTGGAGCACAAGGATTCCCAGGGCTTCGCATTCGATAAGTACGGCGTCGGCTCCTATATGGCCGCCGTCAAGATCAAGGGCATGGTCGTCGCCAACATTTCCGACGAGCGTTCCGCCTACATGACCCGCGAGCACAACGGCTCGCGCATGGTCACCATGGGCCCGGGCGTTGTGGGCACCGAGGTCGCCAAGAAGATCGCCCGCGAGTTCCTGCGCGCCCAGTACGCCGGCGGCCGTCACCAGATCCGTGTCGACATGCTCAACAAGATGGCCTAACGAGAGCCACCGAGAACTCGAACTTCTACCTCAACTTGTGAATTCAGACGAAAGGACGTTCTGATGAAGAAGACCATCGCAATCGGTTGCGACCATATCGTTACGGACGAGAAGATCTATCTGGCCGACCGCCTGGAGCAGGCTGGCTACAAGGTGCTCGACTGCGGCACCTACAGCCACACCCGTACGCACTATCCCATCTACGGCAAGGCCGTGGGCGAGGCCGTTGCCAGCGGCAAGGCCGACTTTGGCGTGGCCCTGTGCGGCACCGGCATCGGCATCACCAACGCCGTCAACAAGGTTCCCGGCGCTCGCTGCGCCCTGGTTCGCGACATGACCTCTGCCCTGTATGCCCGTCGCGAGCTCAACGCTAACATCGTGGGCTTTGGCGGCAAGATCACCGGCGAGTTCCTGATGGCCGACATCATGCTTGCCTTCCTGGAGGAGCCCTACGAGAAGACCCCCGAGCACGATGCCCTGATCGCCAAGATCGATGCCTGCAATAAGGCCGACGCCGAGGCTCAGGCTGACCCGCACTTCTTTGACGAGTTCCTCGAGAAGTGGGACCGTGGCGAATACCACGACTAGCGGGTATCCGGCGTAATTTACTAGTCCGTTGACGGCTCGCGTTTCTGTGAGGGGGCGCGGGCCGGTTTTCTATCAGCCCTATTCACTCGGCGGGCTGGCGTAAGAAAGGGAAGGCTCCTATGGAGTTTGTTCTTGATAACGGTTCTGTTCGCGTGGCACTGAGCACGGCTGGAGGATCGTTCACTTCGATTAAAGCCAACGGTCGCGAGTACCTGTGGCAGGGCGATCCTTCGGTCTGGTCGGGCCAGGCACCCATTTGCTTTCCGATTTGCGGCGGCCTTCGTGACGGCCGCGCGATGACCATGGGCGGCCGCGAGGTCAAGCTTGCCCGCCACGGCTTTGCCCGCAAGCAGGAGTGGAAGCTCGAGGAGCAGGGCGATAACATGGTTGCGCTGAGCCTGAGCTCTGCCGACCATGCCGAGTTGCTCGAGCAGTACCCGTATCCGTTTAAGATCGTTGCTCGTTACGCGATCGATTCGGAAAAGGTGGCCGTGTCGTACGAGGTGACCAATGAGGGTACCGAGGACATGCCGTTCTTTGTGGGCGGTCACCCCGGCTTTACGTGCCCGCTCGACGAGGGCGAGTCCTATGACGATTACGAGCTCCGTTTTGAGCAGCGTGAGGCCGCCGAGCTCTGTACTGCCGTTCCCTCGACGGGCCTGATTGATGTCGAGCATCGCAGCAAAAACCCGATGGTCGGCCACGACCTGCCGCTGACCCACGAACTCTTTGACTTTGCCGAGACCATCTTCGACGTGCTCGAGAGCCGCGTGGTTACGCTGACCAAGAAAACCGAGGACAAGGGCGTGCGCCTAACGTTCCCCGATATGCCGTACCTGATTGTGTGGAGCAAGCCCGAGGGCGACTTTGTGGCCGTGGAACCGTGGGGCGGCCTGTCCACCTGCTCCGACGAGGATGATATCCTCGAGCACAAGCGTGGCTGCCTGGTTGCCAAGCCGGGGGAGACCGTCACCCGCGGTTTTGAGATCGAGATCCTTTAAAGAGCTATCGTATGTTTGGGGTCGCACACGTCGTGCCCCGGAAACAGGAGTTCAACATGATTCTGACCGTTACCATGAACCCGTCGATCGATACGCGCTATCAACTCGACAAGCTGATCATCGACGACGTGAACCGCGTGACGCCCGAAAAGACCGCTGGCGGCAAGGGTCTCAACGTGAGCCGCGTGCTGCTGCAGTTGGGCGACGATGTGCTCGCGACCGGCCTGCTCGGCGGCCACATGGGTGCTTATATGGCCGAGCTTATGGATGCCGACGGCGTCAAGAACGACTTTGTGCCCATCGCCGGTGAGACGCGCATTTGCCTGAATATCCTGCACGAGGGCAATCAGACCGAGCTGCTGGAGAGCGGCCCGCAGATCGCCCCGGCCGAGCTCGAGGCCTTTACGGCCAAGTTCGCCGAGCTTGCAGCGAAGGCGGACGTTGTGACGCTTTCAGGCTCGCTGCCGCGTGGCGTCGATGCCGGTTACTATGCCGAGCTCGTGAAGATCGCCGAGGAGGCGGGCGCCAAGGTGCTGCTCGACACTTCGGGCGCATCGCTGGAGGCCGCGCTGGAGTCCGACGCTAAGCCTGAGCTCGTAAAGCCCAACCTGACCGAGATTAACGGCCTGCTGGGTACGTCCTTTACGACCGATGATGTCGATGCCCTGCGCGAGGCGCTTGCCGCCGATGGCCGCTTTGCCGGTATCCCCTGGGTTGTCGTTTCGATGGGCGCTGCCGGTTCGGTGGGCTTCCATGAGGGTCGCGCGTTCCGCGCCAAGACGCCCGCGATTGCGGCTGTGAACGCGACGGGTTCCGGCGACTCGACCATCGCCGGCTTTGCGCATGCCATTGCTGCTGGTGCCGACGACGTCACGGTGCTCAAGACCGCCAATACCTGCGGCAAGCTCAACGCCATGGATCCCAAGACCGGCCACCTGGTCATGGACCGCTGGGACGAGATCTACAACAACGTTGAGGTCGTAGAGTTGTAGCGGTTGCGACTCCTAATAGAATGAGCGTGGATAATCTCCCGCTTTTGGTGCCCATACGAGCTCAAAGTGGGAGATTTTCCACGCTCGAGTCATTAATCGTTGGGGACGTTCTTGTTTGACTAGTCGTTTAAGAACGTCCCCAACGACTACATTCAAAAACGGCGCCCGTCGGCGATGTTGCCGGCGGGCGCCGTTGTCGTGTGGGCGGTTATGTCGTGGCCGCTGATGAGGCTCGAACTCGTATGCTACAGCGAGTTGATGAAGCGCTGTTGGGCGGCACGGCCGGCTTCGTCCCATTTAAAGACGCCGGCGTTGTCGAGCACGTGGCCAAACACCACACCGACCTCCTCGTGCAGGATGTCGATAGCGTTATCCGCCGTAAGCTCATCGGCACGACGAGCAAAGACGTCCTCGGCCCATGCGGCATGGCTGCGGCAAAGGTCGTCGCCCTCGAGCGCACCGGCGAGATCGTAGCTGGCATCGGCCTTGGCCGCCAGCAGGTGCTCGCGGACAGCGCCGAGCTCGGGAACCAAGCGCGGCGGCAAAATCGCCAGGCCCATGACCTCGATCAGGCCGATGTTCTCCTTCTTAATGTGGTGATACTCGGCATGCGGGTGGAAAACGCCCAGCGGATGCTCGTCGGTCGTGATGTTGCAGCGAAGCGCCAGGTAGGCCTCGTAGATTTCGCCGCCGGCGTTGCCGCGGGAGTCTACGCGGCGAATGACGGGCGTCACGGTATTGTGCGCCACGCCATCGGCTGTGTGCGCGATGACGCCAACAGACTCATCGCTCCACTCGCGCCAGGCGAGGATAATCTTCTCGGCGGCATCGAGCAGCTGAGCGCGGTCATGCGAGCGCAGGCGCAGCACCGAGAGCGGCCACTGCAGCACGCTACCGCTGACCTGGTCAAAACCGGGCACGCTAAACTGCGAGACCTCGGCGGCGTGCATCATGGGGAACTCGTGTGCGCCGCCCTGGAAGTGGTCGTGCGACAAGATCGAGCCGCCCACGATGGGCAGGTCGGCGTTGGAGCCGATGAAGTAATGCGGGAACAGGTCCACAAAGTCGAGCAGGCAGGTCAGGCCCTTGCGGTCGACGTGCATCGGACGATGCTCGGAGCTCATGGCAATGCAGTGCTCGTTAAAGTACGCGTACGGGCTGTACTGGAAGCCCCAGCGCTCGCCGTCGAGCTGGATGGGGATAACGCGCAGATTCTGGCGGGCGGGGTGAGCTCCGCCGTCGGCTGCGGCGGAGCGTCCGGGATAGCCCTCGTTTTCGATGCAGAGCTGGCAGGCGGGATACTTCTCGTCCGTGTTCTTAGCTGCACCTGCCGCGGCGATATCGCGCGGGTCCTTCTCGGGCTTGGACAGGTTGATGGTGATCTCAAGATCGCCCCAGTTGGTGGGGGTGCTCCATTTGATGTTGCGCGCGATGGCGGCACGGCGCACGTAGCCGGCGTCGCAGCACAGGCCGTAGAACCAGTCGGTCGCGGCACGGGGCTCGTTGACGCCCATACGCCCATTGAATTCCTCGTTTACAACCGAAGGCCTCGGCATGAGCGCGCCCATGATGCGCATGGCGATGCGATCGCGGCCCGACGCCGTGTCCTCGGCAGCACCGTTGGCAACGGCAGTCTCGGCAAGCGCGGCAAGCGTGCCTTCAAGGTCAAAGTCGGGCAGGGTATCGGGGTGCAAGAGCGAGAGTTTCTCAACCTGGAGTGCCCAGGCCATGTCGAGTGCCGGCCCCGTGGCGCCGATGCACTCGAGAACGGTGTTGTATGCCCAGATGCGATCGTCCTGGCCGATCATCGATCGGTGGATGGCATATTCGATGAGGCCCTGCGCGGCCTCGCGCACATCAGTCATTACAGCCATGCCGCGTAAGCCCCCTTGTCAGAAATCGCGTAGTGGCGGGCAGAGCCCTCGCCAAGCCAGCCGTTCATCTTGGCAATGAAGGTGTCGACCAGCTCGAGCGGCACGAAGGCCTGGATGGTACCGCCAAAGCCGCCGCCGTGGATACGAACGGCGCCACGGCCGTCGAGCACATGCTCGGCAAGAGCAAGCGCGTACATGGAAGGCTGCTCGGCACCCAGTTTGGCAACAACATTCTGCAGGTACATGGCGGAGCTGGCGCCGGACTCACGCGTCAGGACCAGGAACTGGTCAATGTCGCCGGCGTTCAGGGCCGCCCAGCGCTTATCGACCAGGCCGTTCTCGTACCAGTAATGAACGGCGCGCAGGCAGGCGCGGTCGCCCAGCTTGGCGCGCAGCTCGGGGAGCTTGGCGTCAAAGTCCGCCACGTTTACCTCGCACAGGCGTGCCTTGCCAAACTCGGCGGCGACGTCCTGCATCTCGCGCGGAACAGCGGCGTAGTCGTCGGTGGCTGCCACATGGTCGGCGCCAACTTTAACGAGCACGAGCGCATAGCCGTGATCCTCAAAGTTGAGCTCGAGCTTCTGGGTCTTAGGCTGAGCCTGGTCCTCAAAGTCCATGTAGGCGAGGCCGCCCAGGCACACGGCAGCTTGGTCCATTAGACCGCAGGGCTTGCCGTAGTAGTTGTTCTCGGTGCGCTGGCTCATCTGGGCGAGTGCGACGGGTTCAATGGCGGGCGCGCCCCAGAGCGTCTCCATGGCACGGCCGTACGCGGCCTCGACGGCAGCAGAGCTGGAAAGGCCACCGCCCGAGGGGACGGAGCAGGTGAAGGCGAAGTCGAAGCCGTGGGGCTCAACGCCCAGAGCAGCGATTTCATGGGCCATGCCGCGGACGAGGCTCGCGGACGTGCCCTTCTCGGACTCCTGAATGTCTAGCGTGTCGAGCGTGATCTCAAACGTAGGATAGCCCTCGTCGGCGACGCGAACCTTGTTGGTGTCGGTCGCCACGGCTATGCCGTCGACAGCGACATCGAGCGAGCCGGCGATAACATGGCCACCCTCGTGGTCGGTGTGGTTGCCGCTGATCTCGGAGCGGCCGGGTGCGTGCACGTAGAGCACCTGGCGATCGCCGATGGGGCCAAACTCCTCCTCAAACAGCTTGGTGAGCGTGGCGAATGTCTTTTCGTCGGGGGTGGTCATGGGAGTCCTTTCCTTGGCGCGCGCGGATGAGTTTTGCGTCGATATGAGTACGTTAACAACTTGAAGCGGCATGAACTAAGTGTTCACGATGCCGCACGTTACGGGCTATGTTAACGTACTCATAACACATCGATTGTCACTTTTTGAGAATCTGGTAATCGGTAGAAATACAGCCGTGAACGGTACTGCCGTATGGACTTATAAAGCAGAAGAGATGCAGATAGAAAAAGTAGAGTACGTTAACATGCGTCCGACGATAGCGGGCCTCGGCGCGGGGTGTATTTCTGCCCGGGTTGGCATGCACGCTATTCAGATCTCGCAAGGGTGAAGGTGATCCTGTGGCAAGGCGCCCGTCCAACGATACCAGTTCGCGTCCGGTCTCCATGGCCGACGTCGCCCGCGCTGCTGGCGTTTCGCAGCAGACGGTTTCGCGCGTCGCCAACGGCTTGCCCAACGTCAACGAGCAGACGCGCCAGCGCGTGCAGGCCGCTATGCAAGAGCTCGGCTTTCGTCCGAGTTATGCCGGTCGCTCGCTGCGCGACGGCCGTTACCATTCGGTCGGCCTGTGCGTCAACGATGTCACCAAGTTTGGTAACCTCTCAATGATCGACGGCATCGCCAGCGCTGCTCGCGAGCATAATTGCGCCATCACGCTGGTCGAGATGTCCAAGACCGAGGAGTTTTCGCTTGCCGAGGCCACGCGTCGTATGGCTGCGCTGCCCGTGGACGGCATCATTATCGGCATGAGTCGCATGGCACCCGATTTTGAGACGTTTGATCCACTGCCGGGCATTGGCACGGTCATCGTTACCATGTACGCGCATCCGCGCGTGACCACGGTCGATTCCGACCATTACGGCTGCTCGCTGTTGCTCATGGATCATCTGTTTGAGCTGGGACACGAGCAGATTCGCTATATTGGCGGCCCGTCGTTCTCGGTCGACGAGCAGTTTCGTCGCGCCGGTTGGCAGGATGCACTCGAGCGTAAGCACATTAAGCCGCAGGCGCCGCTCAAGGGCGATTGGTCTGCCAACAGCGGTTACGAGGCCGGCAGATATCTGGCCGAGCACGACCGCACCATGACGGCGATTTACGCGGCAAACGACCAAATGGCAAACGGTGCCATCGCCGCGCTGCGCGATAGCGGCTTGCGCGTGCCCGAGGACGTGAGCGTGGTGGGCGTCGATGACTCGCTCGACGACTTTGTCGCACATAACGAGCTCACGACCGTGCGATTCGATCTGCATCAGCGTGGGCGCGAGGTGTTCGAGCATGCGGTTCCCGAGGCGGGTACGGCGGGCAAAACCGTTGCCATTCGTATTCCCGGCCAGCTCATCATTCGACATAGCACGGCGATACCGCGCTCATAGTTTGTGCTGGTAAACGGCGATTTATCGCATTTCAATAACAATCGGTAAGGATGCCGGCAGATAGCTGTTGGGATGCAGCCGAGTGCTATGATAGACGGGCTCTTTTGTCTATCTAGGAGGCTTTGCCTGATGGAGATCACCAAGGATATCCGCTACGTTGGCGTCGACGATCACGACATTGACCTGTTCGAGGGCCAGTACGATGTGTCCGAGAACGGTATGGCATACAACAGCTACGTTATCTTGGGCGAAAAGATCGCTGTCGCCGATTCAGTCGACGGCGGTTTTGTCGACGAGTGGCTCGGCAACATCGAAGCCGTGCTCGACGGCCGCACGCCCGATTACCTGGTCGTTCACCATATGGAGCCCGATCACTCCGCTGGCATCGCCGCCTTTATGGAGCGCTATCCCCAGGCGCAGATTGTGGCCAGCATGGGCGCCTTCCGCATGATGGTCAACTACTTTGGCACCGATTATCCCGAGCGCAAGATGGTCGTCAAAGAGGGCGACGTGCTCGACCTGGGCGGCCACAGCCTGACGTTTGTCGGCGCTCCCAACGTTCACTGGCCCGAGGTGCTGTTCTCTTACGAGGCCACCGACAAGGTGCTCTTTAGTGCCGATGGCTTTGGCAAGTTTGGTGCCAATGACATCGAAGATCCGGAAGGGTGGGCCTGCGAGGCACGCCGTTACTACTTTGGCATCGTCGGTAAGTTCGGCAAGTTCGTGCAGGCCGTGCTCAAGAAGGCCGCCGACCTGGACATCCAGATTATTTGTCCGCTCCATGGCCCCGTGCTGACCGAGAACCTGGGCTACTACCTCGACACCTACAACACCTGGTCGAGCTATCAGCCCGAGGACGAGGGCATCACCATTGCCTATGCGAGCGTGTACGGCCATCTGAAGGCTGCCGTTGAGGAGCTCGCATCTGCGCTCGAGGCCCGCGGCCAGAAGGTCTCCGTCTTTGACTTGGCTCGCGACGACATGGCCGAGGCCGTTGAGGATGCGTTCCGCTATGACCGTCTGGTACTCGCTTCCATTACCTATCAGGGCGAGATCTTCCCGTTCATGAGCACCTTTATCCACACGCTTGCCGAGCATGCCTACCAGAACCGTACGGTGGCGCTCGTCGAGGGCGGCTCCTGGGCGCCCGCAGCTGCCAAGGTTATGACCAAGGAGCTCGAGGGCATGAAGGACATTACCCTGGCGCAGAACAAGGTGACCGTGCTGGGTTCGCTCAACGACGCCTCGCGCGCCCAGATTGAGGCCCTCGCTGACGAGCTCTCCAAGTAGCGATACGTTCACTTTTAACGCTCAAACCACCACAAAGGGGACAGGCACCTTTGTGGTGGTTTTTGTTTACGCGCTGGCGATGAGGAGATTTGGGCGGGCGTTGTCGACGATCTCGGCGATTGAGGTGGCGACGGCGTGATCGGGGTCACGGTCCATCACGATGGTGTCGACATCGGTCAGTTCGGCGAAGCGGTACATGCCGCGTCCGTTGACCTTGCTCGCGTCCATGAGGGCGACACTTTGACGGGCCGCGTCGATCATGGCCGTTTTGGTTTCGGCCATCTGCGGAAAGTCGGTCGTAAAGCCGCAGCCTGGAACAAAGGCGCCGGGGCACATGATGGCGAGGTCGGCGTGGACCATCTGCAGCGCCTGCATGGTGAGTGGACCGTACAGATAACGGTGACCTTTGCGCAGCGCGCCGCCCAGCATGACGACGTCGACCGAGGGCATGCTCTCGTCGATGTAATCGGCGATGGTAATGTCGGCCGTGATGACGGTGATGCCGTCGCGTTGGTCGAGTAGGCGGACAAATTCGAGTGCCGTGGTGCCCGAGTCGACGAGCAGGGTGTCGCCGTCGCTGACGAGCTCAATAGCGCTTTGCGCGATGGCCTGTTTGGCGGCGACATTAACGTTGATGCGGCGATCCTGCGTGGAGACGGTTAGGCGCTTGTGGAGTGATACGGCGCCACCATGCGTGCGGCGCAGTTTGCCAGCCTCGGCGAGAGCGTCCAAGTCGGCGCGGGCCGTGACGGAGGACACGCCAAAAGTCTGGGCGATTTCTGCCACCTGTACCGAGGCATTGTGCTCGAGCATTTCCATGATGGCGGCACGGCGTTCGTCGGCAAAAGCTCGGGTTGCAACTTGGACCATGACTACTCCGTTCTCAGCCAAATTTGCAGGAATTGTGTTGAGTCCATTTTCGTTCATTTTCTTTTTGAGTAAGAAAACGCCTTTCGATTACTTATCTTTTCTATAAAAGAAAGACACTCAAGGCTCAAAACTCAATATCGAACGCATGCGCTCGGCACAAAACCCTTCCGTTTGCTTTTCAAAAATGAAGGCTTGACCTCGCGCGACGACAACATCTCGCACATTCAAACCCGCCGAATTTCATACAATGAGCGCAGCAAAACGCAAGGTAAAACGCCTTGTGAACAACTACGCCCGATGTCCAGATGCGGGCGAGGGAGAGGAGCAAACGCTCATGGCACTTGTTACCACCGAAAAGATGCTCAAGGACGCTCAGGCCGGCCACTACGCCGTTGGTGCGTTCAACGTCGAGAACCTCGAGTTTGTTATGGCTGTTCTGGCCGCTGCCGAGGAGACCAAGTCCCCCGTCATCATGCAGACCACCCCGGGCACCATTAAGGCCGCTGGCCTGGATTACTTCTACGGCATGGTCAAGGCTGCCGCCGAGCGCGCTTCCGTGCCCGTCGCCCTGCACCTCGATCACGGCGATGGCTATGACCGCTGCATGCAGGCTTTCCGCACTGGCTACACCTCCGTTATGATCGACGGTTCGCACGAGTCCTTCGAGGACAACATCGCCCTGACCAAGTCCGTCGCCGACGCTGGCCGCGCCATGGGCGTGCCCGTCGAGGCCGAGCTTGGCAAGGTTGGCGGCAAGGAGGACGACGGTCCCGCGGTTGAGGGCGAGAGCCCCTACACCGATCCCGCCGAGGCCAAGGAGTTCGTCGAGCGCACTGGCTGCACCTCGCTGGCCATTGGCGTTGGCACCAGCCACGGCGTGTACACGAGCGACCCGCACATCGAGCAGTCCGTGGTCAAGGCCATCCGCGACGCCGTCGACGTGCCGCTGGTCCTGCACGGCACCTCCGGTGTGCCCGATGAGCAGGTTGCCGAGGCTGTGAAGAACGGCATCTGCAAGGTCAACTACGCCACCGAGCTGCGTCAGGCCTACACCAAGGGCTTCATGGCCTACATGGCCGAGAACCCCGCCTGCTTCGATCCCAAGAAGCCGGCCAAGGAGGGCATGCGTGAGATCACCGAGCTGGTTAAGATCCGCATGACCAACCTCAACTCTGTGGGCAAAGCAGAGTAACAGCAAGGGTACTCCGACTCAAAATGGATCCCGGGGAGGGATGAGGGCTTAGTTCCCCAATCGTCCTCGGGCATGCAAAAAGCCTCGCTGCGCACTTCGTGCGGCGAGGCTTTTTGCCCCCTGCGGAAAGATTGGGGAACTAAGCCCTCATCCCTCCCAAGTTGACCTACTCGAGGTCGTCGCCCTTGTGGCGTTATGGCTGAAAGGGCGGGGCGCGCGGGTTACTTTGTTGATGGGAGGGGTTAGTATGCCCGGGCTTGGTTGGGGAAGGTTTTGTCTAGGGATGCTTGGAGCTTATCGAAGGATGCTCGCAAGTTGTGGATCTGGTCGGTTGAGCGTTTGGCTTTTGTGGTGGGGGAGTCGAGGAGGCTGTTTCTCTGTGTCGGGGGGAAGGAGAAAAGGTTTGCATGTTTTAGGGATGGCTGCTGTGCTGCGTCATTGGAAGAATGCATGCTTATGCGGCCTCCTCGATGTCCACCAAAAGGTTGCGCACGGGGTGTGTTGCTAGGTCCCGTGCGTTGGCAGTATTATGCCGCGGCTGCCGCAAAGAAGCGCTAAAGAAAGGCTTAACCTGGTTTGGTGTTACGATGAAACTGCAGGTCAGAGGTATTGAGTAACACTCTTGAAAGGTTTTGGGCTTAAGGGCTTTCTAAGGTTTGTGACATGGATGTGGCGCGGACGTGTGGAGCGTGTGAATGCTCGCTGTTAGCGTTGCGGCTCTGCGGCGCGCACCTGCTCGATGACCTTTTCCATGGTGGCGTCGATGCGGTCCTTTTTGAGTTCGCATTCCCAGATGGTTATAGGCGTCCAACCCATTTGAGTGAGCGCTGCCACGGCAGCCCGGTCGCGCTCGACGTTGCGGCGGAACTTTGCTTCCCAAAACTCAACATTGCGCTTGGGCTGGCTGGGATTGCACTTGGGGCAGCGATGCCAAAAGCAACCGTTGACGAAGATAGCGATCTTGCGGCCGGGAAAGGCGATGTCGGGCTTGCCGGGGACTTTCCATTCCAGGCGATATCCTGTAAGGCCCGCCGCGCGGAGGCGCTGGCGAACGAGGAGCTCGGGCTTGGTGTTGGCGCGCTTGTTACCCTTCATGGACTTTTTGATGGCGGCGCGACGACGGACCAGCTCGCGTTCGTCGGCGGTGAGGTCCGAGGTATCGATGCCGTCGAGCAGACCGGGCTTGGGACGCTTTTTGCTGCGGCGCTTGGGTGCGCGCTTGGGTTTGGTGGCGGGTTTGTCGGCTGTGTTGGGCGCAGCGTCATCGGCGGAGCTTGCCTCGAGCCGGTCTTCCTTCAGCTCAATCAGGGCATCGATAAGCCCCTTGTCGGCGGGCATCCACTCCACCGTGGCAAGCGAGGTGCGCGGAATCCAGCGGATATCGAGCTGGCGGTCGTGCTTCTGGGGCTCATCGGATTCATCGGCGAGCGAGCAGTAGTAGCACTCCATGGAGAGATGGAAATCGGGGTAGTCGTACTCAACGGTATAGAAATCGCGCAGGTTGGTGACCTTTACCTGCAGCTCTTCCATAAGCTCGCGGCGCACGGCGTCCTCGGGCGACTCGCCGCGCATGAGCTTGCCGCCGGGGAACTCCCAAAGTCCCTGCATGTCGCCATAGCCGCGCTGCACGGCCAGTAGCTCGTCGGATCCTTCCTTGCGAATGATCCCAGCGGCAACATGAACAGTCTTCAACAGGAGTCCTCTCTCAACATCAACACGTGACAGGCTGGCTACCCGTACCTTACACAACGGTAAGGCAAGCGTAAGTCATATCGATGGTAGCCGACTCGTCTTCTTGCGACTATAGATGCCGTAGACTAATCGCAAGAAAGGACTCGGTATGCAAACCACGCACATGGCGACCCCGGTACTGGAGGTCGCGCATCTCGAAAAGGTATATGGAGCGCTGGGCAACGTGACCCGTGCGCTCAACGACGTCAGCTTTACCGTCAACCGCGGCGAATTCGTTGGCATCATGGGCGCTTCGGGCTCGGGCAAGTCGACGTTGCTCAATTGCGTGTCGACCATCGATAGCGCCACGAGCGGTACCATTCGCATCAACGGGCAGGACGTTACGCGCATGAAGCAGGCTAAGCTTTCGCAGTTCCGCCGCGAGGAGCTCGGCTTTATCTTCCAGGACTCCAACCTGCTCGATACGCTCACGGCACGCGAGAACATCGCCCTGCCGCTCACCATCGCCCGCACAAACTCGGCAGAGATCTCGACCCGCGTGCAGGATGTGGCCGCGCGTCTGTCTATCAGTCAGGTGCTCGACAAGTATCCCTACCAGATGTCTGGCGGTCAACAGCAGCGCGTTGCCGCGGCTCGCGCACTCGTCACCGACCCCACCATGATCATGGCCGACGAGCCCACCGGCGCCCTCGATTCTAAAAGCGCTCGTCTGCTGCTCGAGAGCCTGGAGGCCCTGAATCACCGTCTGCGCGCCACCGTGCTCATGGTCACGCACGACAGCTTTGCTGCCAGCTACACGAGTCGCGTGCTGTTTATCCGCGACGGCAAGATCTTCACTGAGCTGCGCCGCGGCGACACCGTCCGCCGAGAGTTCTTCGACCGCATTATGGAGGTCGTTGCCATGATGGGCGGTGAGGGCTCCGATGCTCTGTAAACTCGCTTGGGGCAACGTCCGCCGCGCCGGCCGCGACTACCTCGTCTACCTTTTGACGCTCACCCTGGGCGTCACGGTCTTCTATGCCTTTAACACCATCTCGATGCAGGTCGACATCGCCGGAATCGATGAAGAGGGCTTGGCTCAGGTTATGGGCAGCATGCTCGGCTACCTGACGTACTTTTTGGCCGGCGTCATGGCCTTTTTGATGGTGTATGCCAATAACTTCATCATGAAACGCCGCAAGAAGGAGTTTGGCCTGTACCAGGTGCTCGGCATGGGGCGCGGGCGCGTCGCCACGATCATGGCGCTCGAGACCGTGATCGTTTCGGTCGTGGCCTTTGTTGCCGGCATTGTGCTGGGTGTGGGACTCTCCCAGCTCATGACATTCTTTACGGCCTCACTCTTTAAGACACAAATCGCCAATTTCCACTTCTTTTTCTCGGTGCATGCGTTCAACCTGACCCTTGCCTGCATGCTCGTAATGTTTGTGCTCACGCTGCTGCTGAACCTTCGCGCCGTGCGTCGTACCAAACTCATCGAGCTTATGAGTGCCGAGCGTCGCAACGAGAGCATCAAGACACGCAACCCCTGGATCGCGATTGCCATCTTTGCCGTGGGCGTGGTGCTTGTGGGCGTGGCCTATTACCGCCTGCTACGTGATGGGTTCCCGCTAACCGCGACGGACAGCAAGCTGCAAGAGGCCATGAGCCAGTTTGGCATTACGACCGCTATGGTTACAGTGGGCACCTTTGCCCTGTTCTGGGGACTCTCGGGCATGCTTATCAAGCTGTTGCAGAGCCTGCGCAGCGTGTATTGGCGCGGCCTCAATATGTTTACCGTGCGTCAGCTTTCGGCCAAGGTCAATACGGTGTGCTTTTCGATGGGCGTCATCGCGATGATTCTGTTTTTGGCCATTACCTCGGTGACCTGCGGTATGTCGATTGCCAACGTGATGAACGAGAATCTGGAGCGCTATAACCCTGTTGACGTGTCTCAAACGTATGTCTATTACACGCCCGAAACGCTCGACTACTACAAGGAGTATGTCAATCCGTCTGAGGCCGATCGCATGGTGCTGGCCGATGCAACGGTCGATTTGTACGCTGCATGGCATGGCGATCGTAAGTCGGCGGACAACAACGACGAGACCGGCAAGAAGGTCAATATCGCCGATGTTGCCGGTGAGCATGTGCAGATCGATTCGTATCTGAGTTACCCGCTTGGCGGCTCGGGCCCCTCGGTGGTGGCGGGTGAGATGTGCAAGGCCATGGGCGAAAAGCTTCCCAAGGCGCTCGAGGGTAGCAATGCCGATGCGATGGGCCTGTTTGTGACGCCGGCGAGCCAGTACAACAAACTGCGCCAGATGATGGGTGAGGAGCCGGTGAGCATTGGCCGCAACCAGTACTTGCTTACGTGTGATATGGGCGGTGAGCTGGGCGACCTGTACACCAAATACATGGCCGGCGGCCATACCCTCACCTTGGGCGGACATGAGCTCAAACCCGCAACCGATAAGTCGGACGAGGACACGGCGGCCATCGCCAACTCGGCGATGGGCAGCAATCCCGGTACCGTGGTCGTAGCCGACGAGCTGTTGTCCCAACTTAATCTGCAGCCGTATTCCAGTAATCTGCTCGTTAACTACAAACAGGGGATGGATACGACCGAGGCAGACGAGAGCATTAAATACACCTTGCTCGACAATCTGCTCGTTGACGGCAAGGAGCCGGGGTCGTGGGGAGTCTTCATCACGCGTTCCGAGATGTACACGCAAGCAGCGCAGATGAACGGAATGATTAGCTATCTGGCCATCTACATTGGCTTTGTGCTGGTCGTTGCATGCGCGGCAATCCTATCGATCCAGCAGCTCTCCAATGTGGCCGACGGCAGCCGCAGCTATCGTGTGCTGGCACAGATCGGCTGTGACGACCGTCAGATCCGGCATTCGGTGATGGCGCAGCAAGCGGTGTTCTTCCTGTTCCCGCTGACGGTGGGCCTGGCGCACTCCTTTGTGGCGCTCAAGGTGATCATCGAGCTGGTGAGCGGATTCGGCGATATGAGCATCGCCGGCACCGTGGGCCTTACCTGCGCGATTTTCCTGGCGGCCTACGGCGGCTACTTCCTGGTGACCTACCTCATGAGTACCGGCATGGTGCAAGCTGCCATCGCCACCCGTTATAGCGAATAACTCGTTCAGCTCGGAATTATCGTAAGTTGAGCATAAGTCAGTGAAAGCGCCCCTAGGTGAGCAAGGTGACGTGAAAGAGGAGGGAAGCGTACTTTTGGTACGCGACCGACGATTGAACGTCAGATTGCCGCCTAGGGGCGCTTGCAGCGTCGAGCCGTTACGCGGTTTGGCAAAACCGCGTAACCTCAACGTTTCCAAAAATGCAGGATGAGCGTGGTGCGGTTTTGCTGCTCGGTTTTGACCAGGATGTTGTGGATGTGGGTCTTGACGGTGCCCACGGCAAGGAATAGCTCGTCAGCGATCTCTTGGTTCGACTTGCCCAGCACAACCAAGCGCATGACTTCGGTCTCGCGGTTGGAGAGCTTGTAAGCGTTGCGATAGAAAGGCATCTGCTCTTCGATATGCCGGTCAAGATCGCTGACGTTCTTTTCCTCGGGCGCTTCCTGCATGCGGATCGAAAGCACGTGGTAGGAGTAGATGATCAGCAGAATTGCAAAGTAGCACGCAAAGACGTTTTCGCTAAAGTTGCGCTCGGACAGATATAGCTGCAGCCAAGAGGGCGCTAGGCTCATGGGGACAACAAGGATGTTGTAGAAATCCTCGGCAACGATGCAACCGACCAGAATTGCGCCGATAATCAGGTGCTTTCGTTGGTTGTTAACGCGTGCCTTCAGCTCGACTTGTGTGCTCTTGCGTGCCGTCCAAAAGATATATAGTCCCACGAAAACAAGGAATACCTGACGCATCGTGTAGTAGAGCCACTGATGCATGGGGCCGGAGGGGACAGCGACGATAATCAGCGACTCGCACAGCAAAAACGTCAAGACGGGGATAGCGAACTGCTTTTTAGAATGTTTGTCGAGCAGGTCCATGGCAATCAGCCAAATAAAAGCCTGCGAAGCGGTCGCCACAAGGGTCCGCATTACAGGCATGGTAATTGAGTAATAGTCGCTGGCCGGAAAACTCTGGTTTTGCAATGTGTATTCAAAAAAGAAGATCTCGGTCATCTCGATGGCATAGCAGATAAATACGCCGCTGCCATAGATAAAGAAGCGTCGACGAGACGAGGCATAGGCGGCAAGCGAAAGCACTGCCGTCACAATACAGATTACGAGTATTGCTAGGGTATAGAAGAACATCAGAGTGTTCATCTGTCACCGTCCCATCTCATTTAATCTATGGCCGAATCCTGTATATCCTGTGGGGTATAGACGTCTCGACCCTTCGTTCCATTGCAGATTAGGCGCCGAGATACAGGATAGCTGTATACCGTTCGCGGTTCTAGATAGTAAACCCCCTGTAAACTCTTGACCTGCGGGTTTATATTGGATTAGAGAGGGTGTAACTCCGTGAACGGTCTTTAATCCCGAATAAACTAGGTAAAAATTGCATACGGGTGAATGATGGTCTTGTCAACACGAGGCGTGATGTTCGAGCGCCTCATAGTAATAGTCGGCAAGACCGGCGGAAAGGAAATCGACATGGCACTGCCTAAGGATTTCATCGACACCAACGACTTCACCAAAGAGCAGATCCTGGCTATCGAGGATCTTGGCCTGGCAATGAAGAAGGCCATCAAGGTTGACGGTTATTATCCGCACCTGCTCCGCAACAAGAGCCTTGGCATGATCTTCCAGCAGGTCTCTACCCGCACCCGTCTTTCCTTCGAGACCGCTATGACCGACCTCGGCGGCCACGCCCAGTTCTACGGCCCTGGCACCATCCAGCTCGGTGGCCACGAGTCCCTGGGCGACACCGCTCGCGTTATGGGCTCGCTGCTCGACATCATGATGGCTCGCGTTGACCGTCACAAGGACGTCGTCGGCCTCGCCGAGGGCTCCGCTGTGCCCGTCATCAACGGCATGTCCGAGTTCAACCATCCCACGCAGGAGATGGGCGACCTCATGACCATGCTCGAGAACCTCCCCGAGGGCAAGAAGATCGAGGACTGCACCCTGGCCTTCATCGGCGACGCCACCCAGGTCTGCGTCTCCCTCATGTTCATCGCCTCCAAGGTCGGCATGAAGTTTGTCCAGTTTGGACCTAAGGGCCACCAGATCCCCGACGGCGGCCTGCACGTTGGCACCGTCGAGGAGCGCGCCGAGTTCGGCAAGCAGATGATGGCCATCGCCGAGGAGAACTGCAAGGTCTCCGGTGGCTCCATCGTCATCTCCGACGACATCGAGTGCATCAAGGGCGCCGACTTCATCTACACCGACGTGTGGTATGGCCTGTACGACGAGGAGGTCTCGGGCGAGAACTACATGGACGTGTTCTATCCCAAGTATCAGGTCACCATGGACATGATGAACTTCGCCGGCCCTAACTCCAAGTTCATGCACTGCCTGCCGGCCACCCGCAACGAGGAAGTCGTCGACGAGGTCATGGACGATCCCGAGCGCTCCCTGTGCTGGGTCGAGGCCGAGAACCGCAAGCACTCCATCCGTGCTCTCCTTGCCGCCCTGGGCAAGCGCACCCCGCTCAACGACGAGGGCGTCGAGTACTCCGCCAAGGCCGAGCTCCACGCCGCTCTCGAGGCTCTCGAGCAGCTCTAAGCCTCAAGGCTTTTAAAAGCACGTTTGCGGGCGGCGGATGCTCGTCTCCTGTCGCCCGCTCACCGAGGCCCAAGCAATTGCCTTAATACCTTAGGGCCTCGGATCTGTCCAAGACTGAGCGAAGGAGCTCATCATGAGCGACGGAAAGAAAAAGCTTTCCTTCTTGACGGTCATTTCGACCATCATCTGCGTCGTCTTCGTTTGCGAGGCCGCCGCACCTGCTGCCGCCATTGGCAACCAGCAGTTCTTCTGGTGGATCTTCCTGATCCTGACCTTCCTGCTCCCTTACGGCATGGTTGTCGCCGAGCTCGGCACCACCTATGACGGCGAGGGCGGCATTTACGACTGGGTGCGCGATGGCTTGGGCGACAAGTGGGGCGCCCGCATTTCGTACTACTACTGGGTCAACTACCCGCTGTGGATCGCCTCGCTGGCTACCATGTTCCCCGACATTTTGGGCATGGTCTTTGGCGTCGAGTTCAACTTGATCGCCAAGATGGGTATCGATCTTGCCTTTGTGTGGATCGTCTACCTCATGGGCCGCTCCAAGGCGGCCGACTCCGAGTGGGTCCTTAACGGTGGCGCCATCATCAAGGTTGCCGTCGCCGTTATCGTTGGCGCTTTGGGCATTTGGTATGCCATGGAGAACGGTTTTGCGAACGACATGTCCGCTGCCACCTTCCTGCCCGAGCTCACCAACACCAACGCTCTCGGCTACCTGTCGATCATCATCTTTAACTTCATGGGCTTCGAGGTCATCTGCACCATGACCGACGACATGGCCGATCCCGCTCGCGATATCCCCAAGGCCATCATCGTCGGTGGCCTGTCCATCGCCGTGATCTACCTGTTCGCCGGCTTTGGCATCGGCGCCGCCGTGCCGGCCGACTCCATCGATCCCGACTACGGCATGATCGTCGCAGTCCAGACCATGGTGGGCGACTCCATGATCTTTAAGGTCATCTGCATCGCCTTCCTGATCACCCTGTTCGCCAACATGGCCGCTTGGTCCTTCGGCGTTAACTCCGTTGCTCGCTACGCTGCCGAGCATGGCAACATGCCCAAGGTCTTCGCCTCGATGATCTCGGATGACGACATGCCCAACGGCGCCAACCTGGTCAACGCCGTCGTTGCCTCCCTGGTGCTGTGCCTGCAGCTCGTTCCTATCGACGCCATCTCCAACGGTGTCTTCTGGATGCTCTTCGGCACCTCCGTCGTCTTCCTGCTGCTCACCTATATCCCGATGTTCCCGGCGTTCCTCAACCTTCGTAAGAACGACCCCAACCGCGAGCGCATCTTCACGTTCCCGTTTAAGGGCGCCATGATGAAGGTCATGCTGGCTATCCCCTGCATCGAGCTGGTTCTTGCCATCGTTGCCACGCTGATCCCGTTCTCCGCTGCTGAAATTGGCGACAAGGCCCCGATGATCGTTATTTTCATTGTGCTCGTGCTCATCGGCGAGGTCGTCCGCGTCGTCAGCGCTAAGGGCCGCGAGACCGAGTACAAGGGTCTGACCCCTGAGCTCGCAGCCCAGCGTCTCGCTGAGGAGGCCGCCGAGGCCGAGGAGGACTAGAGTACCCGGTTCTGGGGCTCCAACCCTCCTCGCGTACCAACGTGCGCTTCGTCGGGCTTGTCGCTCCCGACTCCGGGCACTCTAGCCTCTTCGGGGGGCGTGCCCAAGCGACAGGTTTGCTAACCATTCCCCGGGGTGGGTGTGAGCTATTGCTCCGGTAACCACCGCCCACCCCAATCTCTCTTCCGTATCCTTCGTGCGTTTTGTCTCCGCGCACTTGGTTACGTCGTCGCTTGCCGGTGCGACTCCGTGAAAACCGGCGCCGGGCGCCCCGACCTTTGCCGGGGAACGGGCGCCTACCATCTCTTGGTTTTAGGCTGCGGGTAACCCGCCCGCAGCAAGCGATCGTTCGATTTGGAGGAAATCTTATGCGTACGATCACCGAGTCCGAGTCCACCCCCAAGGCCGATGGCTTCTTTATGCCCGCCGAGTTCGCCCCGCAGGATCGCGTGTGGATGGGCTGGCCCCACCGCACCGACACCTGGGCCCACGGCGCCAAGCCGGCCCAGAAGCAGTATGCCGCCATCGCCCGCACCATCTCCGAGTTCACCCCGGTCTATATGTGCGCCAACCAGGTCGACTACGCCAACTGCAAGGCCGTCTTCGAGAACGACGAGAACGTCACCGTCATCGAGATGACCACCGACGACGCCTGGTTCCGCGACACTGCTGCCACCTACGTCATCAACGGCAAGGGCGAGAAGCGCGCCAACCACTGGCACTTCAACGCCTACGGCGGCCTCGTCGACGGCCTGTACTTCCCGTGGGACAAGGACGAGCAGATCGCCCTCAAGATGGCTGAGCTCTCCGGCTGCCGCCGCTATCGTCCCGATGACATGATCCTCGAGGGCGGCTCCATCACCGTCGACGGCGAGGGCACCCTTGTCGTGACCGACCAGTGCCTGCTTTCCCCGGGCCGCACCTGCTCTGCGGTGCTCGAGGAGGAAGAGGATCCCGAGTCCATCTGGCCCAAGTTCAAGAAGAAGTTTGAGCCCTGGAGCGAGGAGCTTCGCGCCTACATGGACGAGCACCTCAAGGATTACCTGGGTGTCGAGAAGGTCATCTGGGTCAAGGAGGGCATCGACCCCGAGGAGACCAACGGCCACATCGACGACGTCGCCACGTTCATCGCTCCGGGCGTCATGGCCTGCATCTGGACCGACGATCCCGAGTATCCGTTCTACGAGCAGTGCCACGCCGCCTACGAGACCCTCTCCAACGCCGTTGACGCCAAGGGCCGCAAGATGAAGGTCTACAAGCTCTGCATGCCCGTGAACCCGCTGTTCATGGACCAGGCCTCCTGCGACACCATCGACGCCGACGAGAACGCCGAGCCGCGCGTCCCCGACGAGCCGCTGATCGCCTCCTACATGAACTACCTGGTCACCAACCACGGCGTTATCGTCCCGCAGTACGGCGACGAGAACGACCAGCTGGCCGTTGACACGCTCCAGAAGATCTACGACGAGGTCTGGGGCGAGGGCGTCTACAAGTGCGTCGGCGTTCAGTCCGAGCAGGTCGTCTTCGGCGGCGGCAACATCCACTGCATTACGCAGCAGGAACCCTCGGCGTAACTCAGGCACGCCACCTTGGCGTTCACTCGTCGCTTACGTAGCGTCAGTACGCTACGCTCCTCGTTCGCGCCAATCTGGCGCACCTGAGCACGCCGAGTAAACGTCTGTCTTCCTGAGGCACGGCACCTTCCCGTTCATTCGTCGCTTGCGTACCAAAGTACGCGGCGCTCCTCTTTCACGGGAATCTGCCGCACCTCAGAAACCCAGCCGATCAATCGGACAGTCGGTGAATCGCACCGTGACCATCTCGGGGCATTGATGGTCTGGTCACTTGATGTCTTGGTCGGCTGGGTTTTTCTTTGGGCACTCCGTTGCCTCCACTTCGGAGTGCCCGCCTCTTTGATTGAGTACGCGTCTGATCTGGGATTTATTGCGGGTTAGGCCAATTGTTCGCTTGAATTTCCCAGGTCAGACGCGTATTCAATTGCTGATAGTTTCCGGTTGCGAGCGCGACCGTTTTGATCGGAGTATCTATGTACCAGCGTATCGTTATCTACACGCGCCTGTTCCGCGAGCGTTGGTCCAACAATTGCATCCTCTCTTCTCTTTGGGATGGCACCTGCACCGGTGACGCGGCCTGCAACCCTACCTTGGGCTGCGCCTTCGGTACAGATGCCATCCTTTTTGCTGTAGGGGGAGCGTGCCGTGGCAGGTAAAAAGTTCTCCCTGTTCGAGGTCATCCTCTCGGTTATCTGCGTTGTCTTTACCATCGAGGCGGCCGCTCCGGCATCTGCCATGGGTAACGTGCAGTTCTTCTGGTGGATTTTCCTCATCATTACGTTTTTGCTTCCCTATGGCCTGGTGGTCGCCGAGCTCGGTACGGCGTTCGATTCCGAGGGCGGCCTGTACGATTGGGTTCGCCTGGGCTTGGGCGACCGTTGGGGCGCCCGCTGCTCCTGGTGCTATTGGGTCAACTTTCCACTGTGGGTAGCAAGTATCGCCTGCATGTTTCCCAGTGTCATCAATGCGGTATGGGGCATCGAATTTTCGCTTGGGGTCCGAATCGCCATCGAGCTTGCCTTTGTGTGGGGCGTCACGGTCATGGCAATGCAGCCGGTGGCCGAGGCCGATTGGGTCATGGATGGCGGCGCCGTCATCAAGGTGCTCATTACCGCCGTGGTGGGAATCGTCGGTATCTGGTTTGCCTGCAATAACGGCTTTGCCAACGACATGTCGCTTAAGACCTTCATTCCAGATTTGGGCGATACCAATTCGTTGACGTACCTATCGATCATCTTGTTCAACTTTATGGGCTTCGAAGTGGTCGCGACCTTTGCCAGTACGATGAAAAACCCGTCGCGTGATATCCCCAAGGCGGTTATCGCCGGCGGCGTTGCCATCGCGGCGATCTACATCATCTGTGGCGTTGGCATTGGGGCCGCGGTCCCCACCGAGCAGCTTTCGCTCGATTCGGGCATTGTGGACGCGGTCGGCGCCATGGTGGGGCGCAGCCACCCGCTGACAATGATCGTGGGCATGACCTTTTTGGTAACGCTGTTTGCCAACATGATCTGTTGGAGCTTTGGCGTCAACAACGTGGCGAGCTATGCCGCGCGCCATGGCAACATGCCGCGTCCCTTTGCGCTGGTGTCCAAGAAGACCGGCATGCCCAACGGCTCGGCGCTCATTAACGGTTGTTTTGCCAGCTTGGTGCTGCTACTTCAGATTCCGCTGGGCGAAGGTTCCGACGTCTTTTGGGTCTTCTTCTCGATGAACGTCGTCTTTCTGCTCATGAGCTATATCCCGATGTTCCCGGCGTTTTGGCGCCTGCGTAAATACGACGACCGCCCGCGTGTGTTTCGCGCGCCCTTCGAGGGCAAGGTGCTTGCGGTAGCGCTTGCGGTGCCGGTGGTAGAACTCGTGCTTTCGATTGTTGCGACAATCGTGCCGCTTAACAGCTCGCCCGCCGAGATGTCAAAGTTGCCGATCCTCTTGGGTGTGGTGATCGGCGTGTTGCTGGGCGAGGTTTCGCGCCTCATATCGCGCCGCGGCCGCAGTGTCGACAATCCCGGCGTCGGTGCAAGGGAGTCAGGTTACTTTGCATCAAAATAGTAGCGCCGCGAGTTGCGCGGCGCTTGATGCATCTTGGATTACTGTTCGCGGTGCTCGGGATCAGAAGCGAGCTTAGGCGCAAAGTAGGGGACGTGGCCCAGGTAGGGGCAGCTGTCCGAACGCGCCTCAACGGCGCAGGGGACATCGTCGTAGGTCATGGAAGAACCGAGTCGGGTGATGGCCTTGGCGGCGGGCGCGACGAGCATCTTGAGCGGAGCGATCGGTGTCATGGCATCTCCTTTCATCGGTGAGACACAGCTTGTTTATCTAAACGATACAGTACGTTTAATCGGTGAGTCTAATCTTGCGGCAAAGAATCTGTCAACATCCTCACAGCATCTAGACAGGGGAGGCGGGCATGAGTTTCGCGTTCTATATCTACACCACGATTATCATGGGTGTGGCTCTGGTGACCAGTGCCGTGGCATTGGTGGTTTGGCTCATGACGCGCCGTCGCGACAGCCTGGTGGCCGCGGCGGGCTTTTTGCTCTACATGCTCGATATGTCAGTCATCTTTTTTGACGAGTACAATCGGCTCAAATACGACTACGCTGTTACCTTTAGCGAGCCGTTGCAGCACCCCTTGCTGCGCTGCGTGCTCGGTATTGCCATCTATGCCTGCGTGGTACTGTGGATGTTTGCGCGCTTGCGCAAAAGGCCGACGTCGCGCATGCTCGTACTCGCTATCGTGCCGTTTTCAATCTTGCAATTGCTGCTGGTGCCTCGCAGCGGCGCTGCCGGAGAGATGCAGCAGTATCTCTTTTGGCTCACGCGTGACCTGGGCAATGTAGGATGTCTTGCCTATGCCGCCTGGCATTACCGGTACAGAGCCACGCGTGTTGAGAAACTCGACCTCGACCGCTCAAAGCTCTTTTGGAAGGTGGCACTCGTTCTTGCGTTTTGCGTAATCGCCGAGGACACCTACATGATTTTGCTCTGCCGCCCCGACTCTCAAAACCCCGTCATCAGTCTCTTTTTGTGGTATCTGTCCGAGCGCAATATCTCCGAAAACGTGCTGCTCGTGGTATGCGCGGTCCAACTCTTTTGCCAGTTTAGCCATATCCTGCGCGTGTATGCCCGGCATCCGCGTGCCGATGAGGACGTGGCGGCCCAGAGCGCAAGCTCTGAGGACGACCTCGCATCGCGTGTGGTGATCTATGCCGATGCCCATAAGCTGTCGCGGCGCGAGCAGGAGGTGCTCACGCTGGTGCTGAAGGGCAACGACGCCCAAAACATCGCCAGCGAGTTGGTCATCAGCCCTGGCACTGTCAAGGCGCACTTGCATCGCATCTACGTTAAAAGCGGTGTCTCCAACCGAGATGACCTCATAGATACCTTTTGGCGTTCCTAGCCCCATTCTTCCTCGCATGCGGGTCTTGCCGCGTGGGCGGCCATACCGTTGGGCGTAATGAAGCGGTAATAATCTCAGACAATAAACCTGCAGGTAAAGCGTGTAAACCTGCTTAAACTGACCGTTTGCGGTCCCTGGCCTTGGCACGGATTTGCCCCTGTGTATCAATGGGTGTAGCGCGAAGCCGCGGACGTGGGACAGACGTCCGAGCACGGCTTGTAGGCATGCGCCGATGCGGGAGCGCTACGCTCCCAACCGAGTGCCCACGCGGGCGGTGCGTCCGCGTTGCAACCAAAGATGCCTGAGGAGGCTCACATGGACAAGGCTGATGTAGTTATCAAGAGCAACGCCGTCTTTACCGGCGATGGGCTCGAGCCGTTTAAGGGCGGCGTTGCCGTGCGGGGCGATAAAATCGTTGCCTGCGGTGACGATGCCCACCTGGCACCGTTTATCGGCCCCGATACCGAGGTGCGCGACTTTGGCGACCAGCTCGTCATGCCCGGCCTGATCGACTCGCACACGCATTTTGCCCAGGGCGCGTTTATGACCGACCCCGATTTTGCCGTCAACCTCATCGACTGCACCAGTTTCGAGATGGCAATGGAACGTGTCGTGGCGTTTGCGGCCGACCATCCCGATAACGAGTGGATTCTGGGCTGCCAGATTATCCAGTTCCAGTGGGATGTCCCCGAGATGCCCACAGCCGCGATGATCGATGAGTACATCTCTGACCGCCCGGTCTTTCTGCAGCAGGTTGACCTGCATACCTTTAGTGCCAATACCTGCGCCATCAACAAGGTGGGAGTAACTTCGCAGACGCCCGATCCCGCAGGCGGCAAGATCCTTAAGGATGCCGAGGGCAATCTGACGGGCGTGTTTTCCAACAACGCCGGCGCCTTCTTTATGGACGAGGTCTACGACCCAGCGCCCGAGGTTGTTGACGCGTCGTTTGCAAAAACCGCCCGGCGCGCCAATGCCCTGGGAATAACTACGGTCGGCATGGTCAATCCTACGTTTGTGAGCATGGAAAACCCGTATGCGGTGTTGGCAGGTCTTAATGCCAAGGGCGACTTGCCACTGCGCGTGTTCCTGTACACCGATCTGTTCGAAAACGAGTCCTTAACGCTCGAGCAGATCAAGGAGAAATACGCCTTCCCGGGTACGCAGGTGGAGTGGCACGGCTTTAAGCAGTTTCTTGATGGCGTGTGCTCCGACCACACCGCTTGGATGCTTGAACCCTATAGCAATGCGCCCGATACCTGCGGTGAGCCCGCGGAGGAGCCAGAGCGCATCCGTGCTGCCATCCTCAGGGCGCAGGAATGGGGCGTTGACACGCGCATCCATACGATTGGTGATCGCTCGGTGCGTTTTGTGCTCGATTGTTTTGAGGAGGGCGAGCACTTGCATGGCAAGCGGGATTGTCGCCACTCCATGGAGCACAACGAGACGGTTCAGCCCGAGGATCTGCCGCGCTATGCCGAGCTGGGTATATGCCCTGGCATGCAGCCGTGGCACATGCTGCTCGATATGGCTGACCTTGCCAAGGACGATGCCGTGGGCCCCGAGCGTGCTGCGCTTTCGTGGCCCCTGCATAGCCTGCTTGCCAGCGGTGCCGTGGTGCACCTGGGCAGTGACTTCCCCGTTGTGGGCTTGGAGCCCATGGAGGAGGTGTACGGCGCGGTCTTCCGCATGCTCGAGGACGGCTCCAACCCTGAGGGCTGGTTCCCCCAGGAGCGCATTACCATGGCCGAGGCTCTGCGCGCTTACACCTATGGCAGCGCCTACGCCATGCATGCCGAGGACCGCATCGGCACGCTCGCGTGCGGCAAACAGGCAGATATCTGCGTGCTCGACCGCAATCTCTTTGATTGCGAGCCGGCCGAGGTGCTCGAGGCTACCGCAGCCCTCACGATGATCGCCGGCAAGGTGGTCTTTGAGGCATAGCGCCATCGTTTGATTGGGCGGCTTGGTGCCAGTTGTCAGCCGCCTGACATCCATTCAGCACTACTCTCTCAAGGAAAGGGGAGAACAATGGCAGAAGAAGTAACCGCTGCCGTGGAGGAGGAGCGCGAGCTCGCCTCCCAACCGATTCCCGGCCTGGTGCGTAAGTACACCATCGTCACCGGCCAGGGCATGCTCGCCCAGATCATCATGGTGGTCCTCGAAGGACTCGTGATGGGTTGGGGCCTGGGTGCCCACGGCCTGGCCTGTGTCTCGATCATCATGTCGGTCGAGTACATCAACCTGGCCTTTGGCAACCTGTTTGGCACCGGCGTGCCCGCCGTGGTGGGCAACCTTTTGGGTGCCGGCGACATCAAGGGCGCAAGCAAGGCTTTTAGCCAGGGCTTTTGGCTCACCACGATTGTGAGTGTGCTGCTTGCTGTGGTGATGGCCGTGTTTACCGAGCCCATCTGCGCATTCTTTGGCGCCACGCCCGACATCATGGCCGATACCGTTGCCGGCGTGCGCACCTTCGCCGTGCTGCTGCCGCTCACGGTCATTGGCCAGATGATCACCGCTGTGATGCGTGTGGATGAGAAGGTCCAGATCCAGGCCAACCTCATGACCGTCTCGGCTATCGTCGCCATCTGCTGGCTCGCGCTTTCCACGTTTGTACTCAAGTTTGGCGTTATGGGCGCCGGCGTGTACTACGGGCTTTCCATCGGCATCTGGGCCATCGGTATCTTCTGGTTCATCGGGGGCAAAAAGTCCCAGCTCCAGATTAACCCTGCCGACCTTAAGCTCGACCTCGCCATCTGCGGCCAGATCTTCAAGATCGGCTTCCCGTTCTTCCTGGTCCAGGGCGCGACCTTTATCTTTAATACCGTTGCCAACTCGCTTTTGGGTTCGCTCGGCGGCGACATGGGCTCGCTCTACATCGCAGCCTTTGGCGTGATCAACGGCTACATCCTCTACATTACCATGATGGTTGCCCAGTGCTTCTCCTACGGTCTGCAGCCCATCGCTGCCTTCAACGCCGGCGCAAAGGCTTGGGCACGCCTTAAGGAGACGCTCTCCTGCACGCTTAAGTACCAGGTTGTGACGCTGGCGCTGGTCACCGTCGCGCTCTGGCTTGCCGCCACCCCGGTGTGCGCCTTCTTTGCCGGCAGCGATCCTGCGCTCGTTGAGGTTGCCGCCAACGCCACGCGTACTGTCATCCTGGCTGTTGCCCTGGGCTATCTTGCCATGACCATGTCGATGTATTTCCAGGCGGTCGAGAAGGTGGGTGTCGCCACATTTACGGGCCTGCTTCGCTATGTGATCTGCTCGGTGCCGCTTATGTACCTCCTCGGCAACATGATGGGTGTCGAGGGCGTGTGGATCGCCCTGGTGGTGGCCGATGCCATTACCGGCATCATCTCCATTGCGCTCGCCGCGCACGAGTCCAAGCGCCTGAGCGGGCTTCCCGCGTAGCCAACGCGCGCTTGTGACACATGACAGCGACTGTTTAATGCAAGCCGCCGCAGATGCTCCCAAGGCGTCTGCGGCGGTTCTTTGCAACGAGGTTCAAATAGGCAATCTACCAGCGCTACTTTCAAATTAGAGGCCGGCTTATGATTGTTCTCGAACCAATGTCATGAGGCCCAGGCGGTTTTTGACGCCGAGCTTGTGATAGAGGGCGTTGACATGCTTTTTTACGGTCGACTCCGAGATATAGAGCTCCTCGGCCATTTCGCGGTTGGTCTTGCCGGCAAGCATCATCTTGAGCACCTCTGCCTCGCGGGGGAGGACTTCGAGCTCGCTGATGAGCGCCTCTAAGGGGTTCTCGCAAGCTTGCTGTGCGGTGCTCTGCGCAAGGATCTCGTACAGGCGCAGGCTCAGGTGCCGCGCGAGCTGGCGTAGGGCTTCGAGCTCTTCGTCCGAAAAATCCCCCGCTTCTCGTGCGCGAAACAGCGTGAGCGACCCCAGGGATGTGCCCCCGTGCGCGAGCGTGGCAGTGCAGCCATAGTAGATGCCGAGCGGCTTCATCCACTCCTGATAGATGGGCGTTGCGTTGCGGCGCTCGACATCCACGAGGTCCAGGTCGCGATAAACATGCACGTTGTGAACGTCAAAGCTCCAAAGGGTGTAGTCAAAGGCGGCATAGCGTTCGTAGTAGCTCTCGAGCTGGTCTTCTGCCATGCCACGGGCAACGGGGCTTACGAATTCTGTCTGTCCGTGTGTGCCGGCGCGTGCGATATCAAACATCGAGGCCCGGTGCGATATCACCTGATTAACTCTATCAAGAAGCCCGGCTTGAAGCGTGGCGAAGTCGCCGCAGCCATGAATCCATAAGGCGCATTCGTTGAGGGCGGACCAGCGGCCCCCGTGGATCTCATCGGGGTTAAAGCGGGTATGCGTGGTATTGGTCATGGATGTCCTTTCATGCGGCTTTGTCAGTATGACACGTCTCGCGCGCCACTAGAACTTTAGGTCAGTGAACGGTGTCCTTTTGGGTGGCGAAAGGGTCCCCTAGGCCCATTGAGAGTGGGCTTCCGGAGCCGCACAATGGGGCCGTCATCACAAAGGGTCGTCCATATCGTTAGGAGCCAACATGAAGACCATTTACGAGAGCGAGTCTACGCCAAAGAAGGACGGATTCTACATGCCCGGCGAGTACGAGGAGCAGGAGCGCACCTGGATTTTGTGGCCGCACCGCTCCGACGTGTGGCGCTGCGGCGCCAAGCCGGCGCAGAAGGTCTTCACCGAGATCATCAAGACCGTTGCACGTTTTCAGCCCATCACTGTGGGCGTCAACACTGAAGACTTCCCCGCGGTGTGTGAGATCTTCGACGGCGTTGAGAACGTGCGCGTTATCCACATGGAGTACAACGACAGCTGGATTCGCGACCCCGGCCCGGCGTTCCTTGTTAATGACAATGGTGAGGTTGCTCTTTCGCACTTCCACTTTAATGCTTACGGCGGTTTCATTGACGGCCTGTATTTCCCGTGGGACAAGGACGCTTCCATTGGCCTGCAGGTGGCGCAGCTTGAGCAGGTTAACCGCTATCGTCCCGAGGATTACATCCTCGAGGGCGGCTCGTTTAACTGCGACGGCCAGGGCACCGTGGTGACCACCGAGATGTGCCTGCTCAACGAGGACCGCAACCCCCAGTACACCAAGGAGCAGATCGAGGAGAAGCTTGCCGAGTACCTGGGCATCGAGAAGGTCATTTGAATCAAGGATGGCATCGACCCGTTTGAGACCAACGGGCACGTGGACGACGTCGCATGCTTTAGTGCGCCCGGCGAGGTCTGCTGCATGTGGACCGATGATCCCAACCATAAGTTCTACAAGGAGTGCCAAGAGGCGTATAAGACGCTTTCCGAGACGACGGATGCCCGTGGCCGCAAGCTCAAGATCCACAAGGTGATTATGCCTGCGACCTCGGTATATATGACCGAAGAGGAGGCCAGCACGATTGACCCCGTCGAGGGCGTGCTGCCGCGTACCCCCGAGGACGCTTTCGAGCCGAGTTACCTCAACTTCCTGCCCATCAACGGCGCAGTGCTTGTACCGCAGTTCGGCGATCCCAATGACGCCCAGGCGCTCAAGGATATCCAGGCTGCTTATCCGGACCGTGAAGTCATCGGTATCATGACTCGCGAGGTTATCTACGGCGGCGGCAACATCCACTGCATCACCCAGCAGCAGCCCAAAGCGCGCTGCAAGTAGATGCGGTTGCAGGCACACGGGGTAGTGTCGATATGACCTGGGGCCCGCTGGCGCACACGCTGGCGGGCCCTTTTGCGTGCGGCGGGCAGCGTTGCACGCGGGCACTCGGGTCTAAGCGAGGGTACCAGGGGCCTTGCTTATCGTCGATAGTTGGTCTAGAATCGTCGATAGTCGATGATAGGGGGTAGCATGCAGCTTGTTGAAAGTGAGACCGTGGAGTTCAAGTGCACATTTAACCCTAAGCTGCTCAAAGCTGTGGTGGCGTTTGCCAATTCGAATGGTGGTACCTTGTATATCGGAATCGACGATTTTGGCAGCATCGTCGGAGTGGACGATATCGATGCCACCATGCTTCAATGCTCTAATGCAATAACCGATGGCGTGTATCCCGACGTTTCTGAAATCACGACGGTCTCCGCATTGGACATCGATGGCGCAGCGTTGGTGAAAATCGAGGTGGAAGCGGGTCCTCACAAGCCGTACTGCCTGTGCTCGAAGGGATTTGTTCCCGCCGGGGTATATCGGCGCCTAGGTCCTGCAAACGTGCCCATCGAGATGGCCCAGATCCGCTCGATGATCAAGCGCACCGAAGGCGATTATTTTGAGACCGCGCGCTCTCATGAACAGAGCTTGACGTTTTTTGAAGCCGAGCGGGTCTTTAGGCGCGCGGAGATTACGTTTGACCAAACCTCTCAAAAGAATCTCGGCCTTATCGATGAGTTGGGCTTTTACACCAATTTGGCACTGCTGGTCTCTGACCAAAACCCCTTTGCAGTCCGCGCTGGCCTCTTCAACGACGATGCGTATACCGAGTTTATCGACCGTCAGGATGGCGAGGGCTCGATCTTCAGGCAGATAGAGGATATCGAACGGTTCCTCAATATATCGAACGCAACGCGTATGTACTTTGTGCCGGGAAGGCTCGATCGCATAGATAAGGACGACTATCCCCGCGAGGCTGTTCGAGAGGGAATTCTGAACCTGTTTATCCATCGCGACTACGAATCTTCGGTGGCGTCTCTTATCAAGATGAGCCGTACGGCGCTTGAATTTACCAATGCGGGAGGGCCGCAGCACATCAGCGTCGAGGAGGCGCTTGCGGGCGGCTCGGACGCTCGGAATCCAAAGCTGCAACTGCTCTTTTTGCGTCTGGGGATGGTTGAGGCGTTTGGAACGGGCCTCAAGGGGATCCGTGCGCTCTATGAGGCGGAAGGGTTGGAACCCGAGGTCTGCGCCTACCCTGCAATGTTTAGGTTGTCGCTGCCCAACGTCAACGCCGTGCGCAATTCCTATCTGACGCCTCGTGGCAATAGCGGTCCCAACTTGCGTGGGGATTACAGCGATTATGAGCAGCTCGAGCGGGAAGGGGCGCTGCCGCCCGATGTTTCGCAGGCGTTTGCATCCGTGCGAGCGCAGCGAGAGGGGCACGTGTCGATGAATGGCGACTGCGGCCACGAGGTGCGTGCCAAGCTCGTGGAGGAGCTTGGCTTTGATGTTGCGTGCAAGGCGTCCGCGATGCTACAGGATGTCTCGGACGAGCGACGTGGTGGATACGCTCGCACCTTGATTCGCTTTGCCCTTGAGCGGCCCCGCGGTTTTACGCGCCAGGATGCTTCGGACGCTCTGGGAACTGGGCGCGACGTGACGCTGCGGGTTATCAACGGTTTGCTTGAGGAAGGCGCACTCGTTAAAGAGGGGCGCGCTCGGGCGACGAGATATCGCGCTGTCGGGCAGGTTTAGGGACGGGCGGTCCGGCCCCCTGGGTTATTCCTGGGCAGAGGCCAAGGGCCGGGTGCCCGGCTCGCCTTGATTGAAGGAGTACTTAGAGCGTGCCTCCGTACATATAGACGATAAATCCGTCGCCGGTGTCTTGGCTGTGATCCTCCAGGATGCGCTTCATGTTGAGGTGCTCGTAGAACTGCCAATCGGAGTTGCAGTCGCTCATCAGGAAGAATTTGGTGCACCCGGCTTTGGCGAGTTCGGCGCGCGCAAGGTCGATGAGCGCACGGCCGAGCCCCTTGCCCTGCCATTCGGGCATGATGATGATCAGGTTGAGCTGGCCCTGGGCATATTCGTTGCCCGTGGCGGCAAAGCGGTCGGCTGTTGCCTTCTCGCGGCTATCGCCAAAGAGTGAGCCCTCGAGTTTGGCATCGGCGGTCTTTGCCATCTCGGTTGCCTGGGCGAACATCTCGTTGTAGCAGGGCTCCCACGTGGGATTGGTGCGCGGCTTTCCGTCCTCGAAGATGCCGATGCAGCAGGCGGCGATAATGCGGCCCTCGGCCTCGGCAACGAGCGCGATGGGGGAGCGCTGCAGCTGCATGGCGATGTTAAAGCGCGCACAGAAATCGGCGGCTTCGACGTCGCCTCGGTTGCGCAGCGTGTTGCACCACAGCTGGTTGTAGATGGCGGCGATGCCGGCCAGGTCATCGAGCGTGGCGGCACGCAGAGTTACGTTGTCAAGGCTCATGGGGGCTCCTTCCAAGTTGGGTCAGGCCACCCCTGAGTGTGACATGGACGCAGGACGGCCGCATCGACCATTCGGCAGGCGAGCCTCGAATCCTCGGGGACGGAGGGTCCTAAGAAGGAATGAGGGCGGATTTTCGGACACTTGCTCGATGAGAGTGGATAATCTCCTACTTTTAGCGCTGGTATAGGCCAAAAACGGGAGATTATCCACTCTCATTCTGGGTAGTCGTTGGGGACGTTCTTAAACGACCAGTCATTAAAGAACGTCCCCAATGACTACCCCAAGGAACATCCCAGACTGCCGGCAGAAAAGGAACGTCCCTAACTGCCGCATCCGGAGTAAGACAACGCCGCAGGTAGAGGACGGACAGCGAGCGGGCCGCATTTGAGACAAGGTGACGTGAAACGAAAGGGCGCTGACCTTCTGGTCGCGCCCTTGAAGTTGAACGTCAGATTGTCCAAATGCGGCCCGCGTAACTAAACCCGCTCCGCGATCTCGTGGATGAGGTAGTCGGTCTTTTCCCAGCCCAGGCACGGGTCGGTGATCGACTTGCCAAAGACGCCGCCATCGACTGGCTGATTGCCATCCTCCAGGTAGGATTCGATCATAAAGCCCTTGACCAGCTTGGAGATGGACTCGTTGCGGCGACAGCTGTCGAGCACCTCCTTGCAAATGCGGTACTGCTCCAGCGGGCGCTTGCCCGAGTTGTCGTGGTTGCAGTCGATGACCGCCGCCGGGTTGGCGTAACCGGCATGCTCGGTATAGCGCTCGGCCAGGCGCTCCAGGTGCTCGTAGTGGTAATTGGGGTAGGTGCGACCGTCGAGACCGATGTAGCCACGCATGACGGCGTGTGCGAGTGGGTTGCCGTCGCACTCAACCTCCCAGTTGCGGAAGATAAAGCTCTGATGTGCCTGGGCGGCGTAGATGGAGTTGAGCATGACGGTGGTGGAACCGGCGGTGGGGTTTTTCATGCCGACGGGCACCGAAATGCCGCTCGACACCAGGCGATGCTCCTGGTTTTCGACCGAGCGCGCGCCCACGGCAACGTAGCTCAGCAGGTCGACGAGGTACTGGTAGTTGGACGGGTAGAGCATCTCATCGGCGGTAAAGAAGCCGGTCTCCTCGATGACGCGCAGGTGCATGTGGCGGATTGCCTTGACGCCTTCGAGCAGGTCATCGGGCGCCTCGGGGTCGGGGTTGTGCAGCAGACCCTTGTAGCCAGTGCCCTTGGTGCGCGGCTTGTTGGTGTAGACGCGCGGAATGACGATGAGCTTGTCCTTGACCTCCTCGGCGGTCTTGGCCAGTCGGTTCATGTACTCAAGCACCGAATCCTCGCGGTCGGCAGAGCACGGGCCGATGATGAGCGCTTTGCGTGCGTCTTCGCCGGTAAAGACCTTGGCGACCTCGGCGTCGAATGCCTGCTTTTTGGCGGTAAGCTCGGCGGAAAGCGGCATTTCCTCGCGGATCTCCATGGGGATCGGCAGCCTGCGCTTGAATTCCATGGCCATATGGGGCCTCCTTTATCAATTAACGGCAACAATTGGCGAATTCTCGAATGCTCGGCATTATCCGCTGTCGCACGCTAAAGTGCAAGTGAAACCTGCCGAAAAGGGACAGGTTTATTTTGGTCGGTTTTATCTGGGGAAATGTCGGCGCTCGCCGGAAGGGGAGGGCCAACGTACGGCACGCTGGAGCAAGTTGGATCTTCTGCGGCATACCCTGTGGATAAAAAATGGCAAATATGAGTACTGTTGCTAGCGTAGTATCATATCGATCTTACAAGATAATAGACACAACAGTAAATATGTTCATTAACGTTGGCACACAGAAGCATGCTACCGGGCATTTTGATCAATTTGAAGGCATATCTAGGCCGCAATGAGGTCGTTTGGGGCAGTTTTGGCTGTTACTAAAAAGGTGACAGTACTCATATTTGCCATTTTTTGTCCACGGGGCCTTGAGGGAGGGCGTCAATCAGGTCCCAGGGGAGGCGGTTCGAGGGCTGCAAAACAAAAACGGGGGCGCAGGCTGTCCTGCGCCCCCGTTCTCGGGCGTTATTCGTTCCCTGCGGCAGAATTTACGCCGCTTCGTCGAACTGCGAATTGTACAGGTCGGCGTAGAAGCCGCCTTGGGCGAGCAGCTCGTCGTGCGTGCCCTTCTCGACGATGTCGCCGTCGCGAATCACCAAGATCACGTCGGCGTTGCGGATCGTGGACAGGCGATGCGCGATGACAAAGCTCGTGCGGCCCTGCATCAGCGCATCCATGGCGCGCTGAATAAGCTCCTCGGTACGGGTATCGACGTTGGAAGTCGCCTCGTCCAAAATCAGCGCCGGACGGTCGGCCAAAATGGCGCGGGCGATGGTCACGAGTTGGCGCTGGCCCTGTGAGAGGTTGGTGCCCTCCTCATTGATCATAAAGTCGTAGCCGCCGGCGAGCGTATGGATAAAGTGGTCGCAGCGTGCGGCGCGTGCAGCGGCCTCGACCTCGGCGTCGGTCGCATCGGGGCGTCCGTAGCGGATGTTCTCGCGGATGGTGCCGTTAAACAGCCAGGTGTCCTGCAGCACCATGGCAAACTCGCCGCGCAGCGCCGCGCGGTCCCAGTCGCGCACGTCGACGCCTTCGACGCGCAGCGAACCGCCGTCCACGTCGTAAAAGCGCTGCAGCAGCTTAATGAGCGTGGTCTTGCCGGCGCCGGTGGGGCCGACGATGGCGATGGTCTGACCGGGCTGCGCCTCGCAGCTAAAGTCGTGGATGATGGTCTTGTCGGGCGTGTAGCCAAACTTGACGTGGTCGAACTCAACGTGGCCGGGGCGCTTCTCGGGAATCTGGGCGTCGGCCTTCTGCTCCTCCTCGGGCGCGGCGAGGAACTCAAAGACGCGCTCGGTGGCAGCGGCCATCGACTGCATCGTGTTGCTCACGTTGCCCAGCTGCTGCACGGGCTGCGTAAAGTTGCGCACGTACTGGATGAAGCTCTGGATGTCGCCGGGCGTGGCGTTTCCGGTCAGCGCGAGCTGCGCGCCCACCACGACAACGCCCACGTAGCCCATGTTGCCCACCAGGCTCATGAGCGGCATCATCAGGCCCGACAGGAACTGCGAGCGCCAGCCACTAATAAAGAGGCGGTCGTTTTGGCGGTCGAACTCCTCGATCGAGGCCTCGGCGCGGTCGAACACCTGAATAACGTTCTGGCCGGCAAAGTCCTCCTCGATAATGCCGTTGACGGTGCCCAGGACTTGCTGTTGCTCGCGGAAGTACGGCTGCGAGAAGTGAATCATCACGGTCAGGATAATCGCGGCTGCCGGCAGCGTGAGCACGGTGACGCCGGTGAGCGGCAGACTGATCGACAGCATCATGACGAGCACGCCGATAATCTGCGTGACAGACGTGATGAGCTGCGTCACGCTCTGGTTGAGCGACTGGCCGAGCGTATCGACGTCGTTGGTGATGCGACTGAGTACGTCGCCCTTGCTGTGGCCGTTGAAGTAACTCATCGGAACGACGGCGATCTTGGCGGCGATCTCCTTGCGCATGCGATAACAAATCTTTTGCGTGACGCCGGTCATGAGCCAGCCTTGGATCAGGCTGCAGGCAGAGCTCGCCAGATACAGACAGAGCAAAAAGCCGAGCGTCTTGGCGATCCAGGCAAAGTCGACATCGCCGGTGCCGTTGACCTTGGCAACCAAGCCTTCGAACAGCTTAGTCGTAACCTGGCCGAGCACCTTGGGCCCCACAATGTTAAAGATGACCGAGCATACGGCAAAGGCGACGGCGGCAAACACGGCAATCTTGTGCTGGCCGATATAGCCGAGCAGCTGCCTCATGGTGCCCTTAAAGTCCTTGGCCTTTTCGCCGCGACGCATGCCGCCCATGCGGCCCATGGGACCACGCTGGCGGGTGGGCTTGGGAATCTGAGTCTTGGTCTCGTCTGCCATTAGCGCTCGCCTCCTTCCGTGACGGCTGCAATTTCTTCTTGGGTAAGCCCCAGCTCCTCGGCGGAAAGCTGCGACTGTGCAATCTCCAGGTACGCCGGGCAGCCGTGCAGCAGCTCCTCGTGCGTGCCGGTGCCCACTACGTGACCGTCGTCGAGCACGATGATCTGGTCGGCGTGCATGATGGTCGCGATGCGCTGGGCCACGACCACGAGTGCGGCGTCGGTGACGTTTTTGGCCAGCTCCTCGCGCAGGCGCGCGTCGGTCTTGTAGTCGAGGGCGCTAAACGAGTCATCGAACACCACGACCTCGGGCTTTTTGGCCAACGCGCGGGCAATGGCCAGGCGTTGGCGCTGACCACCCGAAACATTGGAGCCGCCCTGGCTGATGGGGGAGTTGTAACCGCCCTCGCGCTCGGCGATAAAGTCCTCGGCCTGGGCGATGCGTGCCGCCTGGCGCATATCATCATCGCTCACCATGTCGCCGGCAAACTTGAGGTTGCTCGCGACGGTGCCCGAGAACAGGCGACCCTGCTGCGGGATGTAACCAATGCGGCGGCGCAGCTCGGAAAGGGTCATGTCGCGCACGTCGATGCCGTCGAGCGAAATGCTGCCGCCCGTGACGTCGTACAGGCGCGGAATCAGCTGCACGAGCGTGGACTTGCCCGAGCCCGTGGAGCCAATGATGCCGAGCATCTGACCGGCATGCGTGGTGAAGTTCACGCCGCTGATGACATCGGCGCGGGCATCGGGATACTGGAAGCTCACGTCGCGGAAGGTGAGCTCACCGCGCGGCGCGCTGGCTGCGGGCAGTTTGGGCGAGGCAGGGTCGTTGATGCTCGTGGGGCAGGTGATGACCTCTTCCACGCGCTCTGCTGCGACCTCGGCGCGGGGCAGGATAACCGAAACCATGGTGAGGATCATAAACGCCATGACGATCTGCATGGTGTAGGAGATGAACGCCATCATGTTGCCGACCTGCATCACGCCGTCGGACACGCCCTGCGCGCCAAACCAGACGATAAGCACGGTGATGCAGTTCATGACGAGCATCATGAGCGGCATCATAAAGCTCATGGCGCGGTTGGTGTAGAGCTGCGTGGTCATCAGGTCGAGGGACGCCTGGTCAAAGCGCTCGAGCTCATGCTCCTCGCGGTTAAACGAGCGGATGGGCATAAGGCCGTCGAGCAGCTCGCGGGCGGTAAGGTTCACGCGGTCCACAAAGCTCTGCATCTTTTTGAACTTGGGCATGGTGAGGCCCATAAGCACGCCGACGACGGCCGAGACCGCGATGATGGCCACGGCGATGGTCCACTCCAGGCCGGTGTGGTTGGCCAGGACGCGCATGACGGCGACGATGCCCATGACGGGCGCCATGAGGCACATGCGGATAAACAGGGTTGCGGCCATCTGAATCTGCTGAATGTCGTTGGTGCAGCGAGTGATGAGCGAGGCCTGGCTAAACTTGCCCACCTCGGCTGGCGAGAAGTGCATGACCTTGTTGAAGGTCTCGCGGCGCAGGTCGCGTGCGATGGAACAGGCGGTGCGCGAGGCCACGGCGCCGGTTAGGATGGTGGCGACCAGTGAGATCAGGCACAGACCAAACATCGTGGTCGCCATGCGGCCCAGGTAGGCGTTCTGCACGTCGGCGGGGCCGATACCCTGCGCCTTGTACTCGTCTTGCACATAGCTCACGGCGCGTTGGGTCACGATGGAGCCCGACATAGAGCCCATTTTGTCCGCCATTTCATTGGCGCCCTCGACGAGCTTGCTTTGGTCTACCAGACCGCCCTCGACACCTAGGCGCAGACTCTTCATGGTGATCTTGCCGCCGTCGGCATCAATCTGCTTTTGCATGTTTTGCGCCGCTGTGGCCTTCTGCTGCATCTCGGCGAGCTGCTCGGGCGTCATTGCCGCCATCTGCTCGGGGGTGGGCATGGCCTGGGCGCCGCCGCCATTGCTTGCCTCGGTGGATGCGCCGGTCATGTCGCCCATGGAGCTGGCGTCGATGCCCTGGTTGAGAGAAAGGACGACGGTCTCGGGCAGGCTCATAATGTCGGCAATCTTGCCGCCATCGGCACGCTCTTCCTCGGTGCCCTTGTACGTTCGAATGCCTTTTTTGTCAGCCTTGCTAAACACGGCCTCCACAGCTTTGGCGTCCTTGGTGCTCATAAAGAGCTCAAGGTCATCGAGTGATTCGGCACGAATGGTGTCGGGCACGGGCGAGGCGATGCCGCCTTGCTGCACGCCCACGTCGACGATGTCGCTCATATAGGTAGGCAGTGCCAGATCGGCGTTACAGCTGATTACGATAAGTACGATAGCTGCGAACAGTGATGGGACATGCTTTTTAAAGAGCTTGAGAATCCTCACTTGGCATTTCTCCTTTCTTGATTGCAGTCGATAATTTCGTTGAGACGCCTTAGAAGGCGCACCATCTCTTGGGTATCTGTTTCGCCGAGCTGCTCGAGGAAGGCCGCGGTGCGCTCCTCGAATTCCCGACGTTTGATTTCGAGATTCTGGAATCCCTTGTCGGTCATCGTGACGTGTACACGACGACGGTCGGTCTTTGAGTGCTCGCGCTCGACCCAGCCCTTGGCTTCGAGAGTGCGTAAGATATTGGCGATGCGGGCACTCGAGACCCAGGCGCGATTTGCGAGTTCGCTCGGCGTGAGCGAACCGCCAGCGAGCATGAGGGCGCGCATGACAGCCATCTCGCCGCCGAGAGCTTTGTCCGCAGAGCGTGAAATGCGATGATGCATGCTGCCAAACTCAGTTAAGAGCTGACGTCCAAGCTCATGGAAATCGGTATCTTCCACCGAAAACCCCTAACACTAGAAACTATTTTCGGTGAAAGATGATACCCGCATATTCGGGCCTCATGCAGTGGGCAATATAAAGAGCGCATAAAGAGTTAAAAAAATCAATTGCTGAAGCGTTTCAAAGAACTACTATGCCCGCGGTTAGGCGAGGGGTTGTCACCACCATGACGACTGGGACTCATTTATCGCCACGTGCGATGCTCCAACTTCCCGCAAGGAGACACCTGAATCAAGGGGGTTGGAGTCATGGCATTTGACTTCACGGGCAAAACCGCGATCGTTACCGGCGGCACTCAGGGCATTGGCCTCGAGATTGCCAAGGGCATCGTTGCGGGCGGCGGACACGTCGCGCTCATCGCAAGGAACGCTGCCAAGGGCGAGGCCGCGGTGGCCGAGCTTGGTGAGGGCAACAAGTTCTATCAGCTCGATGTCGCCGATGCACCCAAGGCACGCGAGACCGTCGAGCAGATTTTTACGGACCTGCCGCAAACCAACATCCTGATCAACTGCGCTGGCGTCATCAGCACCAAGAAATTCGACGAGATTGATGACACCGAGTGGCGTCGCACCATCGACATCAACCTCAACGGTACCTTCACTATGATGAACGCCGTGTATCCGCACTTTAAGGCGGCCCATGCCGGCACTATCGTCAACGTGAGTTCCGTTGCGGGCAAGATCGGTGGCGGCCTGCTCGGCACAGCCGCCTACGCCAGCTCCAAGGCCGGTGTTAACGGTCTAACCAAGGCAGTCGCCAAGGAAGGCGGCAAGTTTGGCGTCCGCTGCAACGCCGTGTGCCCGTCACTTACCCTTACCGATATGACCTCGATTCTCTCTGACGAGAACTCTCAGCGCATCATCAACGGTATTCCTCTGGGCCGCGCCGCCCAGGCCAGCGAGCCTGCGCAGATGGTGCTCTTCTTCGCTTCCGACCTCGCTAGCTTCGTGAACGGCGAGATCGGTGACTGCGACGGTGGCATCGTTCTGGACGGGTAATACCCCGCGACGTTAATTCGGCGACGGCTCCTGCGACTCGGGACCGTCGCCTTCTTTCTGACAAAGGCGCGTGCGGCTACGATTCGCATGCATCCAAAGGAGATATATATGAGTGAATCGACTGCGGTGGAGGCGCCGGCGGCAAAGGAGCCGTTCTTTAAGATGTCCTCCATCCCGGGTGCCAATATTTTGGTGCCGCTTTTGTTGGGCTGCCTGCTCAACACGCTGTTCCCCGACCTGTTCAAAACGCTCGGCAGCTTTACGCTCGGCATGACCCAGCAGGGCGCAGGCCCGCTTGTTGGCGCTTTTTTGCTCATCGTCGGTACGACGATTTCGTTTAAGAGCGCTCCTGCCGCCGCTGCCCGCGGCGCCATCATCATCGCCGTCAAGCAGATCGTGGTCGTTGCCGTGTCGCTGCTCATCCTTTATGTGTTCAACGACAACCTGTTTGGCATCTCTGCCATGGTGATGCTGGCCGCTTGCACCGGCGCCAACAACGCTATGTACGCTGGCCTGATGGGCACCATGGGCAATGAGGCCGAGCGTGGCGCCGTCGCCATCACCACGCTGGTTGTCGGCCCTCCGGTCACGATGATCGTGCTCGGCGCTGCCGGTCAGGCTCCGATCGGCTGGTCGCTCGTGGGCGCCATCCTGCCGATCGTCGTCGGCATTATTCTGGGTAACCTCTTCCCGAGCTTTAAGAAGATGATGGCACCGGCACTTTCCGCCATCATCGTGCTCGTCTTCTTTGCCATGGGCTCGACCATGACCTTTGGCCAGCTCATTAATGGCGGTCTTCCCGGTATTCTGCTCGGCGTGATCTGCTCGGTGGTCTTTGCAATTCCCGTCATCGCGGTTGATAAGCTCACGGGCGGTACGGGTGTCGCAGGTGCGGCCATTTCGAGCTGCGCCGGAGCCAATGTGGCCACGCCTGCTGCCATGGCAAGCGTCAACGAGACCATGTACGGCGGCGCGGTGCTCGCGACGGCTACGGCGCAGGTTGCAGCCTGTGCTATCGTGACGGCCATTTTGACCCCGCTGGTCACCAGCTGGTGCTACAAGCATTTTGAGGGTCAGGGCCACAGCAAGGCAACGACCGACAAGGCCGCCGCAGCCGCCTAATGCCAAGCGGCAATCAAAGCTAAATAACTAACCATGCCACAGGGCGGTCCCGGGGGAAATCCCGTGGCCGCCCTGCAGTTTCTGCGGGGTCTCTGGAACACTTTACCCTGCTAAAGCTGGCATAACAGCTAGAGTGAACGTCGTACAAAGGCAAGGAAAAATACCAAACAAATCGGTGAACGGTAGTTGTTCGCGCTCGCATTTCCTGCGGGTTTGTAAAAAACGCCTTTATGATATAAAAAAAGAAACATATAACAGCCCAGATGGAGAGGGCCGCTATGTTATCCTTCTCAAACGGGTGAAATCTTGGGTTTAGGGTTGCAGCGCCAAGGTGGACAAACGTTTTTCCTGCGTCGACACGTAGCGGAAAACGGAAGAAGCCGGTCGTGCAAGCCGAACATTCAAGAATTCAATAAGCAGCGGTGTGAGAGAGCGCCGCATTACACGTAACTAGGAGCGTGGTTACACAATGCAGGAGGCATGGGAAGGCTTCAAGGAAGGCATCTGGACGGGAGAGGTTGACGTCCGAGACTTCATCCAGAAGAACTACACCCCCTACGAGGGCGACGAGTCGTTCCTCGCCGGCCCGACCGAGCGTACCAAGGAGCTGTGGGGCGAGGTTCTCGACCTGCTGCTCAAGGAGCGCGAGCAGGGCGGCGTCCTCGATATGGACACCAAGACCGTCACGGGTATCGTGAGCCACCCCGCTGGCTACATCGATAACGCCCATCGCGACAAGGAGACCATCGTCGGCCTCCAGACCGACAAGCCGCTCAAGCGCGCGCTGCACGTCAACGGCGGTATCCGCATCGCTTGCCAGGCTGCCAGCCAGCACGGCTACAAGATCGACGAGAACGTTGTCGAGCGCTACACCTTCGAGCGCAAGACTCACAACGCCGGCGTCTTCGATGTCTACACCCCCGAGATGCGCGCCTGCCGCTCGGCCCACATCATCACCGGTCTGCCCGATGGCTATGGCCGCGGCCGCATCATCGGCGACTACCGTCGTGTCGCCCTGTACGGTGTCGACTACCTGATCAAGGACAAGGAGGCTCAGAAGGCTTCCACCCCGACGGTCATGACCGCCGACAACATCCGTGATCGCGAGGAGCTGCAGGAGCAGATCCGCGCCCTCGGCGAGCTCAAGATGATGGCCGAGACCTATGGTTTCGACATTTCCAACCCTGCTACCAACACGCAGGAGGCCATCCAGTGGATGTACTTCGCCTACCTCGCTTCCGTCAAGGAGCAGAACGGCGCCGCTATGTCCATCGGCCGCACCTCCACGTTCATCGACATCTACGCTGAGCGCGACCTTGCCAACGGTACCTTCACCGAGGAGCAGATCCAGGAGTTCGTGGATCACTTCATCATGAAGCTCCGCATGGTCAAGTTTGCCCGTACCCCCGAGTACCAGGCCCTGTTTACCGGCGATCCGCAGTGGGTCACCGAGTCCATCGGCGGCATGGGTGTTGACGGCCGTACGCTCGTTACCAAGATGAGCTACCGCTACCTGCACACGCTCGAGAACATGGGCACCAGCCCCGAGCCCAACATGACCGTTCTGTGGTCGACCCGTCTGCCCGAGAACTTCAAGAAGTTCTGCGCCAAGACTTCTGTCGCCAGCTCCTCGATTCAGTACGAGAACGACGACCTCATGCGCGTCTACCACGGCGACGACTACGGCATTGCCTGCTGCGTGTCCTCCATGCGCATCGGCAAGGAGATGCAGTTCTTCGGCGCCCGCGCCAACCTGGCCAAGTGCCTGCTGTACGCACTCAACGGCGGTGTTGACGAGGTCTCCAAGAAGCAGGTCGGCCCCAAGTATCGCGCCGTCGAGGGCGATACGCTCGATTACGACGACGTTGTGGCCAAGTACAACGACATGATGAAGTGGCTCGCTGGCGTGTACGTCAACTCGCTGAACATCATTCACTACATGCACGACAAGTATTGCTACGAGCGCATCCAGATGGCTCTGCACGACAAGCACGTGCATCGTTGGTTCGCTACGGGCATCGCTGGCCTTTCCGTTGTGGCTGACTCCCTGTCCGCCATCAAGTACGCCAAGGTCCACCCCGTCCGTGACGAGAACGGCATCATCGTCGACTTCGAGACCGAGGGCGAGTTCCCCAAGTACGGTAACGACGACGACCGCGTCGACCAGATCGCTCACGACGTTGTGCACCAGTTCATGGAGTACATCCGCATGAACGACACCTACCGCAACTCCGTGCCCACGACCTCGGTTCTGACCATCACCTCCAACGTCGTGTACGGCAAGAAGACCGGTTCTACGCCTGATGGCCGCAAGGCTGGCCAGCCCTTCGCCCCGGGTGCTAACCCCATGCACAAGCGCGATAGCCACGGCGCCATCGCTTCGCTGTCTTCGGTTTCCAAGCTCCCGTTCCGCGATGCTCAGGACGGCATCTCCAACACCTTCTCCATCATCCCGGGCGCGCTCGGCAAGGAGGACCAGGTGTTCTTTGGTGATATCGACCTTGATCAGCTGGGCGAGTAACTATTGTTAGTGCTATACTAACAATAACGATTACTGATTAGTGCGCCGGTTTCGGCCGGCGCCTATCGATCGAAGGAGACACATTATGAAGGTTTCTGAAGTTTCCGAGACTCAGGCCGATAACCTGGTCCACATGCTCGACGCTTACGCCGAGAAGGGTGGCCACCACCTGAACATCAACGTCTTCAACCGTGAGACGCTGCTCGACGCTCAGGCTCACCCCGAGAAGTACCCGCAGCTGACCATTCGCGTTTCCGGCTATGCCGTGAACTTCCACACGCTCACCAAGGAGCAGCAGGACGAGGTCATTTCGCGTACCTTCCACAACAAGTTCTAAAGGGGTTTAACTCCCGCAGGATCGCTGGGGCTGTTCGGGCTACCTCCCAAAACGTCCTCGGACATGCAAGAAGCCCTCGCTGCGCACTTCGTGCGGCGAGGGCTTCTTGCGTCCTGCGGAATATTTTGGGAGGTAGCCCAAACAGCCCCGGCGGGGTCCTGTGTAGTCACCCTTTAGGCGGAACTCTCCTAATGGGTTGAGCGTTCTGGATTCTTGCTTGCTACCGTTTATCGCGTATAGCTACCGTTTGCGGAATAAGTAACACTCCTTAATAAACCGTGTAGAATCTCAGATAAGCACGGAGTTTTCCAGGGAGACGCTGTCCTTTGTTGTGTGCAAGGGGCGGCGTCTCTTTGGCGCTTGGAGGCCGTTCTGCAGCAGGACGGCGGACGTGCGTCACATATTCAAAAGCCAACGTCGAGATGGGTTGTGATGATAATGGGCAAGTACGTAATCGTGGTTGAGTCTGGTTCGGATGTGACGCCGGAGCTCTGCGAGCGCTATGGCATCGTGCGCGTGCCCATGCATGTCACGATTGGTGACGAGACCGTCGAAGACGGATCGATCGACCCGCTTGAGATTTACTCGCGCTGCAACGAGTTTGGTGTGATGCCCAAGACCAGCGGTTGCTCGCCGGCGGATTTTGCGCATGTGTACGACCGCATCCACGCCGAGCGGCCCGATGCGACCATTTTGCATCTTGCGTATTCCGAGGTTACGACCTGCTCGCATCAGTCGTCGAAGATTGCGGCAAAGGGCCGCGATTACGTCTTCTCCATGGATACGCGCTTTGTCTCGGTGGGCCAGTCGCTTGTTGCCGTCGAGACCGCCAAATACATCGAGGCTCACCCCGATGCCACCGTCGACGAGATTTTCGCCTTCACCAATTCCGTCATGGACCGCGTGCTGCTGGGCTTTGTTCCTACCGACCTTGCCTTCCTTAAGGCGGGCGGTCGCTTGTCCAACGTCGCGTTCCTAGGCGCCCATCTGCTCAAGATTAAGCCCTGCATTGAGGTGACGGGTGGCAAGTTCGTGGCCACCAAGAAGTTCCGCGGCTCTATGCTCAAGTGCGCCCGCGCCTTTATCGATCACATGGTTGAGAAGGGCGAGATCGACTATTCGCACATTGGCTTGGCGTATTCGGTGGGCCTTTCCGAGGAGCTGCGCGACGATATGGAAGTCTATGCGCACGACCTGGGCTTTAAGGACGTTACCTGGACTCAGGTCGGCGGCGTCATCTCGAGCCACTGCGGCCCGACCGCCTTTGGCGCGGTGCTTACGCTTAAGGCGTAGGGCCTGGCGTCTATCGATTTCTATTGCTTCGGCGGCGAACGGGTTGTGACAACCTTCCCGCTGCTTTTGCGTGGAGTCAAATAGGACGATCAAATTGACCGCTAAACCGTTTCGCCATCAGGCGTATGGGCTAGAATGGCTCTGGCATTTTAATTGACAAAAACCAAAGAGAGGCAAGGTTGCGGGAATGGCTGAGATGACGCTTGAGGGTGTGGATGCTCATCCCGAGGACTCTGCGTATGCCCTGGGTCGCGTGCATTCGATCGAGACGATGGGAACGGTCGACGGACCCGGCATCCGCTTTGTGGTGTTTGTTCAGGGCTGTCCCATGCGCTGCGCGTATTGCCACAATCCCGATACCTGGTCTGTCAACGGCGGCACGATGGTGACCGTCGAGCATCTCATGGACGAGTTCCAGAGCAACCATGAGTTCTACCGTAGCGGCGGCATTACCGTTTCGGGCGGCGAACCGCTCCTGCAGCCCGAGTTTTTGGCCGACCTGTTCCGCGTGATGCACAACAACCCCGATGGCCGCGTACACACCTGCCTAGACAGCTGTGGCTATGCATTTGATCCCAAGCATCCGGAGAAGTTCGATGCTGTTCTCAACGAGACCGATATGGTGCTGCTCGACATCAAGCATGCCGATCCGGTTGAGCATAAAAAGCTGACCGGTTGCGATCCTGCGCGCATCCTGGCGTTTGGCGATGAGCTTGCCCATCGCAAGATTAAGGTTGTTATTCGCCACGTGGTGGTGCCGGGTATCACCGATACGGTGGAGGAATGCGAGAAGCTCGGTCGCCTGATCGCTCCATGGCACAACGTGGTGGGCCTGGAGATGCTGCCGTATCACACGATGGGTGTCGTCAAGTACGAGCAACTGGGTATTCCCTATAAGCTCGAGGGCGTGCCCCAGATGGATACCGCGCGCATGCCCGAGCTGCGCAACGCTGTCATGGCCGGCATGAAAAAGCGCCGCGCCGAACTCAGGTCGGCCATCGGCTAATAAGCCCGTCCCAAATTGACTACCTTTTAAGATGTGTAACAAGGCGGGTTGGATAAGCGAGGACGGTTACTATTCGACATGCGATGCGGGCCTTATCGACATCGATGGCCGTACCTATGTCATGAGCGTCATGACATCGATGCCGTGGAGCGACCACTCGAGTGAGGTTACGGCCGCGATTGCAAAGGCGCTGTTTGATACGCGAGCTGCACTGGCATAGCGTGTTCGTTTGGCGAGGTCAAACAAAATGCTGGTACCATACCGTGGTTGAGAATTTCGTATAGGTTTGGGGAATGGTATGGCTACCATCGCGATTATCGGTGCGCTCGAAAAAGAGATCATGCAGATTAAGGAAGAGCTGAGCGACGTTTGCGAGGCGCGGGAGGCAGGCTTGACCGTTGTGAGCGGCGAGCTCGACGGCCTGACAGTTGTCGCCACAACGGCGGGCATGGGCACGGTGAACGCCGCCGCTGCAACACAGCACCTCATTAGCAAGTATGCTCCGCAGGCTGTTGTGTTTTCGGGCATTGCGGGCGGTTTGAACCCCAAGCTCCATATCGACGACGTGGTCATTGGCAAACGCCTACGCTATCTGGATACCGATACCGCGCTTATCGCCGAGTCCGCACCGGGGCTCGAGGAGTTTGGCTCGACACCCGCGCTGGTCGATATTGCCGTCGACGTGCTTGCTGAGCGTGGGTTTGTTGATGCTTCGACAAATGCAGCCGCTTCGAACGAGGGAGCCAAACAATTCCTGGTCGGCACGATTGCCACGGGTAACCGCTTTGTGACGGGCGCCGCCATGCGCAACGACGCTATCGAGGCGACGCATGCCGATTGTGTCGGCATGGAGGGCGCGGCAATTGCCCATGTCGCAACCAAAAATGGTGTCGATTGCCTGGTGTTGCGCGCTATCAGCGATAATTGTGACGAGGCGTACGATGCAATTTGCGACCGAGAGTTCGATCTGTTCGAGTACGCGCGTGTCGCAAGTGACATCACGCTCGATATCGTCCGCCGCATTGCTGCTGCGCAATAGCGCGCTCTTTTGTAAGAACCTACGACCAAGGAGTGTCCATGGCCGATTCCATTAACTACCAGCTTGCCAAGTTCGTCGCCAGCTACGGCAAGGTTTCGCAGATTCCCGAGTCCACCTGCCCCGAGGTGAGCTTTGTCGGCCGCTCCAACGTGGGCAAGTCGTCGATTATGAACAAGCTCTTTGGCCGCAAGAACCTGGTCAAGGTTTCCAGTACGCCGGGCAAGACGAGCAACATCAACTTCTTTGAGGCCGACGACGTGCATTTCGTGGACCTGCCGGGTTACGGTTTCGCCCGTCGCTCCAAGGCCGAGCGCGACCGCTGGGCCGAGCTTATTGGCGACTTCTTTGACTCCGAGCGCAGCTTTAACCTGGTCGTATCGCTGGTTGACATTCGTCACGACCCCAGCAAGCTCGATCATGACATGATCGACTACCTGCAGGGCAACGAGTTCAACTTTATCGTCTGCCTCACCAAAGCCGACAAGCTCAGCCGCACCCAGCAGGCCCGCCAGGCAGCAGCCATCAAAAAGCAGCTCAACGTCCCGGCCGAAAACGTTATTATCACGAGCTCGCAGACGGGCGTGGGTATCGACGAGCTCAAGAAACGCATCGCCGAGGCTTGCCTCTAGGAAGCATTCCTGTCTGATAAATACATCAGTAAATTCATATCACCCTAGCGATAGCTGATAACAGACTGTCGCTAGGGTGATATTTTGTATGGAAGCAGCATCGAGTGCTATCGATTCAGCGATTTAATAACGGGGGAGGTTGATTAAATGATCCAGGAATTAACGGATTGTGGACCGAGCAAGACTTATCCCGTCTATTATCTTGAGGACGCAATGAACAACCTTGGCGATTGTTTCGACTATGCCGTGAATGACTATGGAACTGAAGGAATAAAAGTCGCGGAACTCTTTTGTTTGAGCGGCGTGGCTCGCGAGTTTGAGCGTGGCAATGCATGGGTTGTAGCAGGGAAATCGGGCGTTGAGCTGTTTGCGCTTATTGCTGAAAGGTCAGGCTATCAAGCGGGATCGATGCCAGATCGCACCTACCGATTTGAGAAGACACCGGAATACTGGACAGGCTGGATATTGGCATACTTGCAGTGGCGTCTGGGGGAGTCTTTCGAAGACTTGCTGCACATCGTTCCGTTTGATGAGCTGCGCAACCTGTACTACCCCTGGCACGAAGCCTCGGAAGAACGTGTGGCTCGCCTTGTCTGCGACATGGCGAAGAAAACGCCTCGCCAGACTAAGTTGGCACTAGCAAGAAAGAGGCTGAAGAAAACTCAGCAAGATTTGGCATACGAATCGGGTGTATCACTCCGCTCAATCCAAATGTACGAACAGCGCCAAAGAAATATCAACGAAGCCTCAGTAACAACCGTAAGAGCCATGGCAAAAGCCCTCCACTGCAACATCGAAGACCTCCTAGAACCAGTCTTCAACTACAAAGAACCCAGCGCGGCCTAAAACCAAACGTTTGCTAATTATTCAATTCGAGCACTCAGCCAGTACTCGCCATTCGAAGCCACGATTGCGTACGTTACTCCATTTTTGACAGTCGGCGCATCTACGCAAGCAGCGCCAACTTCCTTAGCGTCTGAAAACGAAAGTGATGGATCAATCGCCTGTATAGTTGCAACTGCTGTCGCCGCGGCATAGTCTGAACTTTCAAAGTACATCACTATATTCTTGAAGCAGTTTTCAGACTCAAGATAGCTAAATAGGAGTTGACTGCTCGAGTCCGAGAAGAAGCCTCCAATACCGGCAATCTTTGAACCGTTTTTGATTCGAAGTTCGAGTCCCATGCCACTATCGTCTAGTTCGTAACTCGCCTTCATGCTGCTGCAGTTCGGGAGATTGGAGAATTCTTCGTTAAGTCGTTCAATGAATCCTTTAGGGGAAATAGAAAACACTCCGTCGCCAACGAAAGATGTGAATTCCTTTTCGTTTCGGGTGTCAACGACCTCTCCGCATCTCTCGCATTCTTGTATTTCCTTTGAGGTGGCATCTATGTAGTCGACTTCCTTAGTCCATGAACCCGGTTGATGCCCAAGGGACTTCCCTTCAGTTCTGCCACAACGTTGGCAGGTTTTCGGAGTCGTGCAGGTTGCTTCTTCCCATTCGTGCCCGAGCGGTTCCCCTTCAGTCTTGCCACAACTTTTGCATGTGCGAGGGCTTGTGCAGGTGGCATTAGCCCATAGTTTGTGGGTGCAAAACAATTGAGGAAACAGCACGGGCAAGCAAAAGATAGCAACAACTACCGCAACAGCTGCGATGGCCACTCGTTTTTTACCACCGAATTTATGAATAACGCGCGTTAGCAGGGAGCTGTCTTCTTCTTTTTTACACGCAATCTCATCTTCATTTGACGACCGATCTTCTGGGGAAGGGGCATCGTCAGCACCACCAGTAAACTGCTCTCCTTTGATATTTTGCTTTCGTTCGTCAGATGCGCTGGGCGTCTGCTCTTTGTTGAGCTCTTTCATTTCCTCGTCCATGTTTATTGAGGCTCCTTTCTCGTTTTCATTTGCGATGCGAACAATTGCAGTAAATGAAATGGCTGGTGGCATAAATATATCCCAATTTGGGATATATAAAATTGGAATATAGCGTAAGCGGCATGAACGTTGATGCTAACAGGACATGCGGAAAATGCCTCTCCCAGATTCGTCGGGAGCAGGGTATCACCCAGGTTGAACTCGCAAAGAAACTGGGGGTACCTCAGTCGTTCATCTCGAAAGTTGAGACTGGGGAACGCAGTCTTAGGGTTTATGAACAGTTCGCCTATGCAGAGGCGCTTGGAATTACCGTAGAGGCCCTCGTGCATAAACTTGGGGCGGTTTTGAATAGCGTAGAAAAATAGACGACGAGCATCGGTCGATAATCAATTGATGCTATGGTGCCAATAATAATATGAATAAGCCTCCAACAGCAAAAAGCCCTTCTATCAGCCCGGCGCTTTTACAGAGCGTAGGTCCCTGTAGTCGCCGCCAGCGAAGTCAACGTAAGGGAGGCCAGGGGCTTTACTCCCAAATCTTTCCGCAGGACGGCAGGACCCCCGCCGCACGAAGTGCGCAGCGGGGGTCCTGTCATGTCCGAGGACGATTTGGGGGCAAAGCCCCTGGCCTCCCCGGTGGGTATACGGGACGGCGACTACAGGTATTCGATCTGGGCGCCTTCCGTGTCGCACGTGAGGATATGCGTATCACACTTAGGGAACTGCTCGCGCAGCTTGACCTGCAGGAACTTCGCCACGATGGTGTCGTCAGTCACGGCCATGAGGGTCGAGCCGGAGCCACTGATCCAGATGGTCTTGGCGCCGCCGTTAAGGCAGGTGTCGCGCACAGCGTTGTAATCGGGAATCAGGCGGCGGCGATAGGGCTCCTGGATGCGGTCGTCGTTGGCGGCGGCAATCAGGTCAAGGTCGCCGGTCTCCAGGCCGCGCGTCATGCCGGCGATGCGGCCCATTTGCCATACGGCGGTGGAGAGTGGAATCTCCTGCGGCACAACCTTGCGCGCCTCGCTCGTATGCACCTCGTAGGGCGGAATCACGGTAATAAAACGCAAGCGATCGCTCACCTCGTAGCGCAGGCACTGGGGGAGCGAATCAGTCGGCGTAAAGGAGCAAACGGCACCGCCCAGGATGGCAGGGGCGACGTTATCGGGATGGCCCTCGACCTCGGTGGCAATGCGGACGAGCTCGGCACGGTCGACGGTGTGGCCCGTCAGCGCGGCGGCCGCCATGATGCCAGCGACGACGCAGGTGGAGCTGGAACCCAGGCCGCGAGCGACGGGCACGTCGGTCTGGATGTCGATAGCGACGGGGAAGGCCGGCTCGCCCCATGCGGCCAGTGCGTCGACAAAGCTCACGTAGACTAGGTTGTTCTCGTTTTGGAACTCCTCGGGGCAGCCCGTGATGGTGAGCTTGTCGGCGCGCTCGAAGGTGAAGTGCGAGTAGAGGCTGACGGCCATGCCGAGGGTGTCGTAGCCAATGCCCAAGTTGGCGCTCGTCGCTGGGACGGTGATTTTGATCATGTGAGTCCTCCTGGCGTGCCTGGCTGTTTAGTTCGCTGCTCGGGCAGTCCTGCGCAAGACGGAAAGCACATTAAGTGCTTTCCTTTGCGTGCGGAACTCGCGACGAACTAAACAGCCAGGCACGCTGTGCGCGTTCGTCATCATCCCGGGGGCTATCTGATAAAAGAAGGTGCGCCGGCTTTCGCCGGCGCTTAATAAGGGGTTTAGTTGGTGCTCATTCGTTTTGCTGCGGACTCGACGTAGCTTGCCATCTCATCGACGTCGCAGACGTCTTCGAAGCGGACGGGCTTGGATTCGAGTTCGGCGAGCTGGGTCGGGGCGACCGTGTTGGTGGCCTGCTCGAGTACACGCATAGCCTCAAAATCATCCTCGGGAACGTTGAGGCCCAGGGCGTCGCAGCAGGCGCGCGGGAACTTGTAGGGGCTGGCGGTCGAAAGCAGCACGCGGGCCTTGGCGCCCTCGGCGGGGGCGACCTGCTCAAAGACGTGATAGCCGCAAGCGGTGTGAGGGTCGATCACGTAGCCGTTCGCACCCCAGCAGCTCTTGATGGCAGCGCGGACCTCGTCCTCGCTGGCCCAGCCGCAGCCAAACACGCTCTGGATCTTGGCCAGCAGCTCGGCGGGCACCTCGTAGCGACCCGTCTGTGCCAGCTGCTCCATAAGGCCGGCTACGAGCTCGCAGTCGCCGTCGGATAAGAAGTAGAGCATGCGCTCCAGATTGGAGCTAATGAGAATGTCCATCGACGGCGAGATAGTCGTGAAGAACGGACGGTTGCGGTCGTAGACGCCGGTGGTCAGGAAGTCAGCGAGCACGTTGTTCTTGTCGCTCGCGACGATGAGCTTGGCGACGGGCAGACCCATGCGCTTGGCGTAGTAGCCGGCCAGGATATCGCCAAAGTTGCCGGTCGGGACGCAGAACTCCACGGCGTCGCCGGCCTCGATGGCACCGGCGCGCAGCAGCTGCGCATAAGCGGCAAAGTAGTAGACGACCTGCGGTACCAGACGGCCGACATTGATGGAGTTGGCACTCGAAAGCACGGTGCCAGCGGCCTCCAGGCGCTCGGCAAGCTCCTTATCGGCAAATATGCGCTTGACGGCGCTCTGGGCGTCGTCAAAGTTGCCGCGGATGCCGCAGACAGCGACGTTGTCGCCCTCCTGCGTGGACATCTGCAGGTTCTGGACGCGGCTGACCTTGCCCTCGGGATAAAAGACAGTGATGCCCGTGCCCGGGGCGTCGGCAAAGCCGGCAAGTGCTGCCTTGCCCGTGTCGCCCGACGTGGCGGTGACGATCATGATGCGCTCGGCGCCGCCGTCCTTGGCAGAGGTGCGGGCCATCAGGCGGGGGAGCATCTGCAGGGCGACGTCCTTAAAGGCGCTTGTGGGGCCGCCAAAGAGTTCCATCACATAGGTCTGAGGGGCATCGGCGCCCGGTGCGGCGTCGAGTTTGACGAGCGGCGTGACCTCTTCGCTCGCGAACGTGCCGCGGTATGCCTCGTCGACACACGCCGAAATTTCTTCGGCCGTGTAATCATTCAGTAACATTCCCAACACATCTTGAGCGATTTCAAAGTACGATTTATCTGCAAGCGAGCTGATATCGATCTGCTGGGTGCCGAGCTCGTCCGAGACAAACAAACCCCCGTCGGGAGCGATGCCGGTACGGATTGCCACCTTACTTGAGCACGATAAAGTGCGTCCTCGTGTACTATGATAAGTTCCCATATAACACTGCTCCTCGGATGCCTTGGTCCCAATCGGTGAACCCATGGTATCAGAGCGCGCAAAATAGGTTCGCAGAGGCTTTTTAGAAAGGTAACCTCCAGCCCATGATTAAGATTGCCAAGTTTGGCGGCTCGTCGGTCGCCGACGCCGAACACTTCAAGAAGATCAAGGCCATCGTTGATGCCGACCCTGCCCGCCGTTTTGTGGTGGTTTCTGCCTGCGGTCGCCGCTTTAAGGGCGACACCAAGGTGACCGATCTGCTCTACTTGGTCAACGCGCACGTTAAGTACCACGTGTCGTGCGAGGAGCTGCTCGAGGACATTGGGCAGCGCTATTTTGATATCGCTGACGAGCTGGAGCTCACCTATCCCATCCGCGAGGAGTTCGCGGCCTTTGCCGAGCGCGCCCGCTCAGGCGGCTACTCCACCGAGGAGCTCGTGAGTCGTGGCGAGTACTTCACCGCTCGCCTGATGGCCGAGTATCTGGGCCTGCCGTTCCTGGACGCCGCGACGGTCGTGGCGTTCCATCACGACGGTACGCTCAGCATGAACCGCACCTCCGAGCTGGTGCAGGAGTACGGTCAGCAGGGCGGCTTTGTTATGCCCGGCTTCTATGGCGCGACGCGTGAGGGTCAGATTAAGCTACTCGATCGTGGCGGCGGCGATATTTCCGGCTCGATCCTGGCCAAATGCCTTGGTGCCGACCTGTACGAGAACTGGACCGACGTTTCGGGCTTCTATTCTGCTGATCCGCGTATTGTTCCCGAGGCTCAGCCCATTGCCCGCGTTACCTACGAGGAGCTGCGCGAGCTTTCGTACATGGGTGCAAGTGTCCTGCACGAGGAGGCCGTGTTCCCCGTACGTGAGGCGGGCATTCCGCTGGTCATCAAGAACACCAACGCGCCGCAGGACCCCGGCACCATCATTAGCGAGACGGCTGACGAGGGCGAGGCAGAGCCCATCATTACCGGCGTGACCGGCAAGCGCGGCTTTGTCGCCATCAACGTTGCCCGCGACCGTACCAAGCCGCGCGTCGGCTTTATGCGCCGTGCGCTTTCGGTCTTCGAACGCTATGATGTCTCCGTCGAGCACATGCCCACCGGTGTCGACCGCTTTGGCGCCGTGGTGCAGGAGCAGGACGTGCGCGATTCGCTGTACTCGCTCGTAGGCGACATTCAGCAGGAGGTCGAGCCGCTCGAGATCGAGGTTGTCGAGGGCTTGGCACTTATCGCGACCGTCGGTCGTAACCTGCGCGGCCGTGCTGGCATCTCTGGCCACCTGTTTGGCATGCTTGGCCAGGCGGGCGTGAGCGTGCGTATGATTTCGCAGAGCTGCGATGAGATCAACATCATTATCGGCGTGGAGGAGAAGGACTTCGATCTGGCGATCCAGACCATCTACCGTGCCTTCTCCGACGAGAACGGCATTGTGAAGGTCTCCGACCTGGAGGCTCCCGCGCCGGGCGATCCCGCTCTGGCCGCGCTCCACAATTAGCTGCTATCGCGCTAGATTTTTGAGTCATGTCTCAAAAATCTACAGCGGGGCGTTTCGTTTCGGTTTCGTTTCGACGGGGCGGGTTTCGTGCCCGCCCCGTTCTTGTATACACTGGCAACAATAATCGGCCTGCTCGGCGTGCGGGCAAAAGCCACAACCTTTAAAGGGGGAAGCATGAAACAGTACACGGTTGCTATTTTGGGCGCGACGGGAGCCGTGGGCACCCAGATGCTCGAGTGTCTCAACGAGCAGGAGTTTCCGGTCGGCAAGCTCAAGCTGCTAGCGAGCGCGCGCTCTGCGGGCAAGACCGTCGAGTTCCGCGGCGAGCAGGTTGTGATTGAGGAAGCTTGCCCCGAGGCCTTTGAGGGCTGCGACATCGTACTCGGCGCCGCCGGCGACGATATCGCCAAGGAACTGCTGCCCGAGGCCGTCAAGCGTGGTGCCGTCGTGGTCGACAACAGCCACGCCTTCCGTCTGGATCCCGAGGTGCCGCTGGTCGTGCCCGAGATCAACGCTGATGACATTAAGTGGCACCACGGCCTGATCGCTAACCCCAACTGCGCGACTATCATCGGTCTGGTTCCCACCTGGCCGCTGCACCAGCTTGCCGGCGTAAAGCGTATGATCGTCTCGACGTATCAGGCGGCTTCGGGCGCCGGCGCTCCCGGTATGGCCGAGCTCGAGGCTCAGCTGGCCGCCTTGGGCCGTGGCGAGGAGATTCCCGAGCCGCGCGCGTTTGCCGCCCAGCTGGCGAGCAACCTGATTCCGCAGATTGGAGGCGTCAAGGAGGAGGGCTTTACTTCCGAGGAGATGAAGCTGCAAAACGAGGGCCGCAAGATCATGCATCTACCCGAGCTGCGCGTGAACTGCACCTGCGTGCGCGTGCCCGTGCTGCGTTCGCACTCCGAGAGCATTACGCTCGAGTTCGAGCGTGACATCACGGTTGAGGAGGCTCGTGCTGCGCTGGCTGCCGCTCCCGGCGTGAAGCTGGTTGACGACATGAGCGCCGAGGATGCACACGACCGCTTCCCCATGCCGATGGATACGTCCGACCAGGACCTGATTTGGGTCGGCCGCGTGCGTCGCGACATCTCGAACCCCGAGGCCGCGCGCGGCATCACCTTCTGGTGCTGCGGCGACCAAATCCGTAAGGGCGCGGCAACCAACGCCGTCCAGATCGCTAAGCTGCTCTGCGAGTAGTGTGACCTGTCCGGCGGGGGCCGGGCTTAGTTTTCAGAACGTCCTCGACCATGTGCGGCGCCTTGTCCTGCTCCTTCGGAGCTGCGGACAAGGCGCCGCACTGGTCTGCGGAGTGTTCTGAAAACTAAGCCCGGCCCCCGCCTGCGGCGACGCTGCTGCGAGCGGTCTGCGATGGGGCCGTTGTTGGTTGGGGCCGCTGGGCTGATGTGGGGGCGCGTGGCTGTTGCAGGCCCTGGTCCCGGCGGCGGCCTCGGCGCTTTGCGCCTGCCGCCTTGGGGGACTGCGGAGCGCGGCCGGCAGCTGCAGCGCTGTCGCGCCTGCTGCCTTGGGTGACTTTGGGGTCGATTGGGGTTGTCTGCACAATTCGCGGTATTATGTTGCGGAGTTTTGAAAGGAGCCGCTGGTGGTCACGACGACGTTTGCTTCGCCTTTGGGCGAAATCCTGCTTGCCGCTGATGGCCGCGGTTTGACGGGGCTTTGGTTTGAGGGCCAGGAGCACTTTGGCTCTACGCTGCTCAAAGAAGATGCGGAGCACGTTGAAGGTGCCGATGCGGTTTCCGGTACCGGTGGGATGTCTTCGGTGAGTCCGGCAAATGGCGCGGCTTCTTCGGTGCTTGAGCGTTCTTGGGCTTGGCTGAATGCTTATTTTGCGGGGCAGGAACCTCGGTTTACGCCGCCGTTGCATATGATTGGCACGGCGTTCCAGCGCGAGGTTTGGTTTGAGCTGCTTTCAATTCCGCGTGGCGATGTCGCTACGTATGGCGAAATCGCCCAGCGTGTTGCGGCTCGACATCGTGTGCCGGGAAATGAGGCTCCCGTTGTGTCCCCGCGTGCCGTGGGGGCTGCGGTTGCGCGTAATCCCATTTCGATTATCGTGCCGTGCCATCGCGTGGTCGCGGCCGACGGTTCGCTTAACGGATATGCCGGTGGCCTCGACCGCAAGGAGTGGCTGCTTCGGCTTGAGGGCGCGTACGAGGAGTAACGCTCGAACGCTTTGCATGAATAAGGTGCCGTGAAAGGACGAGTTGCTGTCCTTTCGCGGCTGGCATGCGTCCAAGCGCTCGGCATCTGCGCCTTAAGTTTGGCTAAGCCATATCCTGCGCATTTGAAAACACGCAGGTTGAGCAGCTGAGGCTGCGCTAAGGCAGCTGGCGGTGCGCTATTATCGGCAGTATCGAAACCTGTACAGCCGTGCGCCAAAGGAACAACCATGAAGCTGATGCTTGCTGAGGACGAACCCGGCCTCTCCCGCGCCCTTACCGCGATTCTTCAATATAGCGACTACGAGGTCGACACCGCGCTCGATGGTCTGACGGCGCTCGAGTATCTGCTCGCCAACGACTATGACGCCGCAATTCTGGACATCATGATGCCTGGCATGGGCGGCATCGAGGTGCTCAAGCGCACGCGTGAGGCCGGCAAACGCCTGCCCATCATCATGCTTACGGCAAAAAGCGAGGTGTCCGATAAGGTCGAGGGCTTGGACGCCGGCGCCAACGATTACCTGACCAAGCCATTTGCTGCCAAGGAGCTGCTTGCACGCATTCGAGCCACGACGCGTGCCGCGACGGCAATTGACGCCACGACGCTCAGCGTGGGCAACGTGCGCCTCGACACGGCATCGTGCACGCTCGTTGGCCCTTTGGGCGAGGAGCACCTGGCCAATCGCGAGTTTCAGCTTATGGAGCTCTTTATGCGCAACGCCGGCACGCGCATGCCCACCGAGCGTCTGATGCTCGAGGTTTGGGGCGAGGACGCGCCCGAAGGTGCCAATGTGGTGTGGGTCTACATTTCGTACCTGCGCAAAAAACTGACGGCGCTTGGTGCCAACGTGGCCATCCGCGCGTCGCGCAACCAGGGATATTCGCTCGAGGTTGTCGAGGAAGGCGAGTAGGCGTGAGCGTACGCGCGTGGTGCAAGCGCATGGCGGAGCGGCTTTGTGCCGCCTCGAGCGGTGCAGGACGGGCAAATGCTGCTGACGCATTGGGCCGCCGCCTGCGCCGCAAGTTCATCCTCGTCGCCATGGGCGCTGTGACCGTGGTGCTCACGCTCATCATTGCCGGCATCAATGTCGTTAATTACTCGCATGTCTGCAAAATGGCCGATGCGCGTCTGGACTATATCCTGGCGGGCAAGGACGGCACCGATTGGGAAGACGAGCCCAAGACCGATCCCGGCAGTGGCGGGGATGCGAACACCGGCATGGTTGCGGATGGCAATCAAGCGGGCGCTCGCGCGGGGCATTTTGAGGGCATGACGGCGGAGTCTCCCTTCGACACGCGCTACTTTACGGTGACGCTTGTCGATGGGCAGGTGGTCGATGTCAATACCGCTCGCATTGCCGCGGTGGGCGCCAAGCGTGCCGCCCGTATTGCCACGGAACTGGATTCCAAGGGCCTGACCTCTGGGTTTTCTGGTAACTACCGCTATACGACTACAGTTCAAGGCGAGGAGACCACCTATGTGTTCGTGGACTGTTCGCGCGAGCTCGCGAGTTTTCATTCGTTTTTGAGCGCGAGCGTGGCAATCAGTTGCATTGGCTGGCTGGCGGTGCTGGCAATTGTAACGGTCGCCTCGGGTGCGGTGATTCGGCCGATGGTCGAGAGTTATAGCAAGCAGAAGCGCTTCATTACCGATGCAAGCCACGAGATCAAGACGCCGCTCACTGTGATCGATGCCGCGAACGAGGTGCAGGAGATCGAGAGCGGCGAGAGCGAGTGGACGCAGAGCATTCACGAGCAGGTCGCGCGGCTGACGGCGCTCACAGAGCGTCTGGTGTTCCTGGCGCGTATGGACGAGGGCTCGGCGGGCTTTACTATGGCGTCGATCGATCTTACTGAGGCAGTGGACAAGGCAGCCGCGCCGTTTGAATCGGTGGCGGTTTCGCGTGGCAAGCGTCTGTCGACGTCGATTGCGAGCAGCGTGCGGGCCCATGCCGACGCTGCAGCGGTGGCGCAGGTGGTTGAGCTGCTGCTGGACAACGCCACACGCTACGCGAGCGAGGGCAGCGTGATTGAGCTGAGCCTGCGCTCCGTTTCGCGCGGTGCGGGCAAGGGAGCTGCTGAGCTTGTCGTATCGAATGTCGTTGATGAGCTGCCCGAGGGCGATCTGGACCGACTGTTCGACCGCTTCTACCGCGCAGATGTTTCGCGCAGCTCCAAGACAGGCGGCTCGGGCGTGGGCCTATCCGTCGTACGTGCCATCGCCGAGGCCCATGGCGGCTCCGCTACCGTATCCGGCCATGACCATCAGATCACCTTCATCGTCCGCCTCTAAAACCTGCCAAAAAGGGACAGGTTTGTTTTGGTGGGTTTTATCTGGGGAAATGCTGACTAGTCGGGCTGCGGGCGGATGGCGCGCTCCGGCGTGAGGCTGTGGATTGGGACGTGCTTTCCCTTTGAGGGATCAAGCGGAAACTGCGTCCCGGAATCTGGCCTCAGAATGGGATGCGTTTTCCTCTAGGAAGCTATCGGGAAACTGCATCCCAGTTTGAGTCATCGGAACGGGATGCGCTTTCCCTTTGAGGGGTCAAGCGGAAACTGTGTCCCGGAATATCGCTTCAGAATGGGACGCGCTTTCCGCGTGACCGAGGCCGAGCGTCGATATATCGGTAAACCTGACCGTTACGCCCGTTTTTGCAGCGCGTAGATTGATTTGTCCATGTTGAACAGGTAGGCAACGACGCAGACGATAAAGAACAGCGGCAAGTTGCCAAATCCAAACACCTCGCAGCCAATGAGAATGGGCGCGAGCAGCGTATTGGTGGCGCTGCCAAAAACGGCGGCGTAGCCCAGCGCGGCGCAGAGCTCGACGGGCATGCCGAGAATCCCGGCGAGTACGACACCCAGGCTGGCTCCGATGGAGAACAGCGGCGTCACCTCGCCACCCTGATATCCTGCGGCAAGCGTGGCGATGGTGAGTACGAATTTGAGCGCCCAGTCCCAAGGCATGATCGACGCCTCGCCGTTGTCACCCAGTGCCGCCGATATCAGGTTGGTGCCAAGGCCGCAGTATCGCCCCTGCCACAGCACGAACAGAATCGCCGACAGCGCAAGGCCCATAACGGCAACGCGTTTGTAAGGGCTGGGGAGCAGCCGCGCTGCAAGGGTCTTGGCATGGGCAAGGCACCAGGCAAAAGCTCCACCGACCATACCGAACGCGATGCCCAACAGCGCCAGCCGTCCAAGACCGGGGAGGTCGAGCGCATACGAGGCGGTAACGGCGACCTCGAACTTCTCGAGCCCCAGGGCGCCCGAGGTCATGCTTGCGGCAAGTGAAGCCGTAAGCGCGGGAAACAGCGCGCGGCATTCCATGCGTCCGGCGACCAGCACCTCGACAGCAAAGACTGTAGCGGCGAGCGGCGTTCGAAAGAGTCCGGCAAAGCCAGCGGCCATACCAATGAGCAAAAACGTGTTGCCGGGGTCGCGGAAAGGTAGGCGTCGACCGATCCAATGTGAGACGGTGGCACCGATCTGCACCGCTACGCCCTCGCGTCCCGCACTACCGCCAAAGAGATGCGTCCCCCACGTGCTCAGCATAATGAGCGGCACGAGACGCGGGGAGATGGCGTCCTCGCGTCCGTGGCCTACGTCGAATACTAAGCTCATGCCCCGATCGGTGCCTTTGCCCCAGGTGCGGTAGGCAAATACGATGGCCAAGCCCATGAGGGCGAGGAAGGGAAGGAGCAGTACGATGTGCTCGTCACGGAAGGCGCCAATTGCCAGGAGCACACGACCAAAAAGGGCACAGATGGCGCCAACGATGATGCCAATAGGGATTCCGACAGCGCCCATGAGCACGAGACCGCTATAGGTGTTGACCAGGCGTTTTACCCTCATAGACGCTGCTCCATCTGACACTTCTCCTCCAAAACAAAAAAGACTCCTGCCGCGGCGTGATGCCCAAGGGATATCACGTAACAGCAGAAGTCATCAGCAACAAGGCGGTTTAGGGTGGTGGCAACTTGATTGACGCACCCAGCGGAGACATTCATTCCGCAGCGGCATCATAGCGGTGGTCGAGGCTTGGGTCAACTTGCCTTTTGAGACGGGCGAGAACGGCTGCGGCGTTTGGAGCGACAACGTCAAAACACAAGCGTTAACTGCGCACCCTGCTCAACAGGCTGCTCCTTGTGCTCGCTCAGAAGGACCATTCGGTCTTCGTATTGCTTCTCGGTCATTTCGATAACGGTGACCTCCCCCGCGCTTGGAAGATTCAGCTTAAGGCGAGCGATATGCGCCGCGGCGGATTCGCGAGTCACTAGCAGGCGCGAATATACCGAAAACTGCTCCATGTGATAGCCGTCGTTAATCAGAAACTTTCGAAAGTCGCTATACTGCCTGCGCTCTGCCTTGCTTCCCGTTGGAAGATCAAACAGCACCAATAACCTCATAACCCTCATGGCTCCTCCCTATTCAACGGTTACCATCTCGAGCCCTTTTAGCTCGGGTAACAGCAGCCTCTTGGGATCCTTCTCGAGAACGGCGGTTCTGAGTGAAGAGAGTGTTGTCTCTATGCACTGCTGACAGCCGCAACGTTTCCCGTCGATGGTCATGACGTGCTCAAACACGCGAGCCAGCAATGCTTTGTCGCGCTGTCCTAAAGGTTCTGCAACGCCATAGCTCATGACAATCAGATCGACGAGGGGGCGGAACGGTTCGATAAGGTCGTCAACAAGATTGAACGCATTGTAAACGCTGTGATGGTGAAGCCCCTGGGACACGAGCCATCCGCCACCAACAGCTGCTCTTCCGATACCTGCGCGCAGGACGCTGTAACCATAGTCGAGGGCGGAGCTCTGCATGCTGTTGCGTCTAGTTCCCTCGGTAATAAGGGCTTTAAAGTATGCGGAGGCGGCTGCACCCTCACGATTGTCCGTGTCACCCGAAAGAACGGTTTTGGCATAGGAGGGGAGAGGGTCTGTGGGTAGCCCCATCTCTGTGAGAACCGCTGCTTGATTGAGTATTTTTGCCTGGACGATGCGTTTCCAAAGCTGCTTTTTAAACGGAAGGCTCATGGCGAGTTGGTCTTCGACGATGCGCGCGTGGCGTGAATGGGCGCCCATGGGGAGCATAAGGCCGTTGGGCATGTGGTCGCGTCCGCAGATCATGACGCCTATTCCCGCATCGTTGAGTTGCGACATACAGGCAACTGTCATTGTGGTTTGATGGGATTCAACGATTACGACCCAAATGTCTTCGAGGGGGATGGTGGAGCTACGGTCGTCCACATTGATCATCAACAGGCCGTTTTTGATGCAGAGATGGGCCTTGCTCTGGATAAGTATTGTCCGTTGGGCCATTTTGTCGACGACCTTCCCCGCATTAGCGCTACAATACAACTAAGTCGAAAGCAGCTCACCTTGGGGAAGGGCGCGGCTCCAGACAAGGGGAGCCACTTAAGTGGCTTACCCGTAAAGTTACCCCCGTTCAATCTTCGGATTGGGCGGGGCGAACTTTTTTGGGCGAGTGTCAGCCAGTATTCCGTAAACGGTAGCTATGAATAGCATTTAGGCGGGTCCTTTTGAGCGTTTTTTCGCCTAAGGATTGATTCGATTGTGAAGAAAAGTACATAAATTGCTGTGCCGAATACGGCTCTTTTCTTGCGTGAAGCGCGACGTGCCGACGTTTTTTGTCTCGAAAAAATGAATCGCAGCTGTAGATCTGAGGTCGAATCAGTCTTCTTTTTTTGAGGATTGAAACAGAAAAGCCCCTGTTAAAGGGGCTTTTCTGTGCGCACATAGCGTATCACCTTGGGGAAGGGCGCGTGCTCAAGACACTGCGAGGGCACAGGCGCGGGAAAGGTTGAGCGTATCACCTTGGGGAAGGGCGCGTGCTCAAGACTCTTGTGAACGTACATGTTGCGGTTCGTGTAGCGTATCACCTTGGGGAAGGGCGCGTGCTCAAGACTGGAGACGTTCGCGGACGCGCTCATTGGCGAGCGTATCACCTTGGGGAAGGGCGCGTGCTCAAGACTCAAGGGGAAGACAGTTCTCTATATCGAGAAGCGTATCACCTTGGGGAAGGGCGCGTGCTCAAGACCCACGCGCAACAGGTACACTACGCCGCCTAAGCGTATCACCTTGGGGAAGGGCGCGTGCTCAAGACAGGCAATGAGTGCCGTTTGTGTTGCGTCCTAGCGTATCACCTTGGGGAAGGGCGCGTGCTCAAGACTGATTTTCTGTACGTACCGTGAAGCTTATAAGCGTATCACCTTGGGGAAGGGCGCGTGCTCAAGACTCCATCGGCAATTTGGTTTCAACGCCCAGGAGCGTATCACCTTGGGGAAGGGCGCGTGCTCAAGACTCAACGAGATTTGCCATTTTGGTTATCCTTAGCGTATCACCTTGGGGAAGGGCGCGTGCTCAAGACAGTACATCGACGGCCTCGCGAAATGGATTGAGCGTATCACCTTGGGGAAGGGCGCGTGCTCAAGACATCGAATCCCAGGCATATACCCGGCTCATGAGCGTATCACCTTGGGGAAGGGCGCGTGCTCAAGACTAGAGTGACATGGCGTCCAGGAAGCCCTTGAGCGTATCACCTCGGGGAAGGGCGCGTGCTCAAGACTCCTCGATCATGCGCTCCTCTTTGAACGGCAGCGTATCACCTTGGGGAAGGGCGCGTGCTCAAGACACTTTGTTTCTCTTTTAGCGAGGGTGCAGAAGCGTATCACCTTGGGGAAGGGCGCGTGCTCAAGACAATGCGGCGCGTTCACATTGTCGATTGAAGAGCGTATCACCTTGGGGAAGGGCGCGTGCTCAAGACGCAAACTGGCAAACCATATCCGAGTTTGTGAGCGTATCACCTTGGGGAAGGGCGCGTGCTCAAGACGACGGCGTGGCCGTCGTCCCGATCGACGTGAGCGTATCACCTTGGGGAAGGGCGCGTGCTCAAGACACTCAAGTGACAAATGATTACGGACACCCCAGCGTATCACCTTGGGGAAGGGCGCGTGCTCAAGACGGGCGGCGTGGTCTGCGAAGCAGATCTAAGAGCGTATCACCTTGGGGAAGGGCGCGTGCTCAAGACACCTTTTGAGCGTCAATTGAGCCGCTGTTGAGCGTATCACCTTGGGGAAGGGCGCGTGCTCAAGACCTGGTGCAGCTGGTGAACAATGAGCGTACAAGCGTATCACCTTGGGGAAGGGCGCGTGCTCAAGACCAATATGCGGTCGTTGATATAGACTGCAACAGCGTATCACCTTGGGGAAGGGCGCGTGCTCAAGACGGAATCTCGACCTTAATCTCAGGCATCTCGAGCGTATCACCTTGGGGAAGGGCGCGTGCTCAAGACTTTGTTAAAGCCATCTCTCCTCCCATTCCAAGCGTATCACCTTGGGGAAGGGCGCGTGCTCAAGACTTTATGTACTCATTCCATCCGTCAACGTGAAGCGTATCACCTTGGGGAAGGGCGCGTGCTCAAGACTTAAATGTTCGCTTTTGCATCCTGACGGATAGCGTATCACCTTGGGGAAGGGCGCGTGCTCAAGACCGCCGCATTGGTTACGCCGATAGCGCGAAGAGCGTATCACCTTGGGGAAGGGCGCGTGCTCAAGACTAGGCATTGGTCTTAATGATGACGCTCTGGAGCGTATCACCTTGGGGAAGGGCGCGTGCTCAAGACAGAAAAAAATGATGAATGCCCTAGGCGCTAAGCGTATCACCTTGGGGAAGGGCGCGTGCTCAAGACTGGTAGGCGGTGGAATATGCGCTCATGGTAAGCGTATCACCTTGGGGAAGGGCGCGTGCTCAAGACTAAGCGTTGACTTTGAGGATGGCGCACTGGAGCGTATCACCTTGGGGAAGGGCGCGTGCTCAAGACAGAATGCGCAAGTTTTCAGCCACCATATGGAGCGTATCACCTTGGGGAAGGGCGCGTGCTCAAGACCAGGAACCGGGTGATGTAACAGCGCAGGAAAGCGTATCACCTTGGGGAAGGGCGCGTGCTCAAGACAGTGCCGTATAGGACAGCGCATCGTCTTGAAGCGTATCACCTTGGGGAAGGGCGCGTGCTCAAGACATGTCGAGGACATGCATAAGATTCGCCGCGAGCGTATCACCTTGGGGAAGGGCGCGTGCTCAAGACACACATTGCTTCGTACTTGCCGACCGGCTCAGCGTATCACCTTGGGGAAGGGCGCGTGCTCAAGACTTTAGGCTCGATCTTGTCGTAGCAGTAATTAGCGTATCACCTTGGGGAAGGGCGCGTGCTCAAGACATACCCGAGATGGAACGCGGGTTGTTATTCAGCGTATCACCTTGGGGAAGGGCGCGTGCTCAAGACTACTGGCGTGCCTGAATGCCCACGAGCAGTAGCGTATCACCTTGGGGAAGGGCGCGTGCTCAAGACCTTATCAGGCACCGGATTCACGTACTCCCAAGCGTATCACCTTGGGGAAGGGCGCGTGCTCAAGACAGGTTTCTTTCAGCTCTCGAGGCCACGAAGAGCGTATCACCTTGGGGAAGGGCGCGTGCTCAAGACTGAGATTCACGACCTAGTGCATACGCTCACAGCGTATCACCTTGGGGAAGGGCGCGTGCTCAAGACCCTAGTTTTGCAAGTGCAAAACGCCCTGTTAGCGTATCACCTTGGGGAAGGGCGCGTGCTCAAGACCCTTATATTCCGTTGTCGATATTGATAGTAAGCGTATCACCTTGGGGAAGGGCGCGTGCTCAAGACGGGCGATGCCCGGACGCCGCTTCGCGTGCCAGCGTATCACCTTGGGGAAGGGCGCGTGCTCAAGACTTCATCTCGACAAACCAATGCCCGTCTCCAAGCGTATCACCTTGGGGAAGGGCGCGTGCTCAAGACAAAAACGGCAGTTACGAGGCCGACCATGAGAGCGTATCACCACCTTGGGGAAGGGCGCATGCTCAAAGATGCGATAACCGTACAAGATAAGCTCGAAAGTTCAATTAAGGTATTCAGCCGTTGGTTTACGGGTAGTGTTCCCAGAAAGAAGAATGCCCCGTTCAGAGCTCACTCTGAACGGGGCATATGGGCTATTTGCGCATTATTATGGACTCACGAATAATTGTTGGGAACAGATTGTTGTTCAGCTTGGCAACACTGGGGCAGCTTAGGGCTTCCTTAGTAAGCCTGTCGATAAATGACCAACTTCCATTTGCGATGTTGTAGCCACTAAACCGCCCAATAAAATTGCCGATTTGCACTAGATCGCCAAGGTATATTTCCAGGGGCGGCTTTGTCATTGCGCTTTTCGGAACGAGTTTCCACGCCTTTCTTCCTATTGCTGCCCTTGCAATTCTAGGCACATACGTCCCATCCTTAAGTGCGGGAATATCCGCCTTATAGACGGGGTCTGCGTACCAAGCGCCCTGCCCCTTCTTGGCCTCCGGATCATGCCAGAGCCTCAGGCACAGCATCTCGCTCAACTTGATGATGGACTTCTCGTCATCCGAAACAACGGCGTTGCCCATGACGATGTCCTTATCGGAGCTTGCCTTGCGAGCAATGTCTTTACCCTGCGCATTGACACCGGCATAGCGATAAACCGTCTGCTCGAACAGCTCGCCCTTTCCCTTACGCGGAACAAAGCGGGTGGGTACGACAAAATCGTGCGCTGCACGTACTTCGTTCGCAAAGGTCTCCCAGGGCATAACACTTTCGAGCGCCTTCATAATGGCATCGTGACGCTGAGTCTCGTTCATGCCCCTGGTGATGCTCCAGTGCGTTTCCTGGTTGATGCGAGCAGTTTTAATCACAAGGCTTCGGCTGCATGCTGCAATCACGCAGGCATCGGTGGCATGGTGACGATCGTCCGAGCGGTCTTTCTCACCATTCGAGCCAAAGTTAAGCCCCCACCTGCGACGCAGCCATGCGGTCGCTCTGCCAGTGGTGGGAACAACATGCGCCTTTGCGCCGTCATCGGGGAACAGCAGGCAGTCGGCGAGGTAGGCGCATACTTCTCGTGACATATAGGCGGTGTCGGTGAAGCTGCGGGCTAAGAACTCGCCCTCTTTAGCATCAAGGTCTTTTTCCAGCAGGAAGTTCTTTTTGCGACGGCTGAGTTTCTGGTTTTCCTGAACGCGACGCTCAAAAGCATCCCATGAAGGCGCGCCGTCGTGGGACATCCATTCGTAAGGCGTCTGCCCGCGCTTGTCCTGATTGCTTTTTGCGAGGACCAGGACCTTGTTGTTGCGCGAGTTTTCTCCCGTGCGAGAGAACGGCAGGATATGGTCAATCTGCGTGTAAGTGTCGTCGCTAATGAGGCGATCAACTTCGATTTTAGCGCCCGTATAAAGGTCGAAGCACTCCTGCTCCTCCCACAGGCGGTACTTCTCTATCTGTTTGCCCGTGACCTCTTCTGTTGTGCAGCCGCGCAGCTCAGCGATTTGTCCGGCGATGCGTTCGCGATTCTTCTCGTTTTTCTTATTGGCCTTGGCAATCTCATCTTTCGCACGCTGAGGCAACCTAAGCTCTCGATCAAGCTCAACGTGGATTTCGTTTGGCACGCCCCACTTGCGGCAGATGGCATTGACCACTTTTCGCATTTGCGACATGGAGCGAATGACGACGGGATTGTTGTTGGTCCGGCCGGTACGTTCAACCCAGAGCTCATAGGGCATCAGACGATTGGAACGCTCGAGCTGGGCGCCAGCGATGCGCAGCCCCAGCAGACCGCAGTCATTTTCGGCCTGCGTAAGGTTAAGGACCTCGGGCTCCTCGAGGCAGTCGAGGAGCATGTCGAGTGCCTTTTTGGAACGGTTGCCATAGCCGTTAAGAGCTTTGGATGAATAGGGAAGCTTGCAAAGCGCTTCGATCTCCGCTTCTGAGAGCGGCAACTCCTGAAGCCGCTCTTGCAGTACGGGGAGAGCCGAGGAATATGCTACCGCTTCCATGACAGCGTCGGCGAGATCGCGGTCGTCGCGCAAACGCTGCAAGAGAATGGGATTGGCTGTATCGAGGGTGTTGCGGAGCGTGCGCCATCCCTTGGGCTTGTATACCTCGCGCGTCTTTTCGTCAGCTGCCGGAACTCCCTTAAAGTAATCACCGGAGCTAAGGTCGAGTGCTTTTCGGAGGGCGCCGAACTTAACGGCACAATCTTTGTTGCCTCGAATGGGTTCGCACGAGAACAGGATTGCAATGCACTCATCGCGCTCCGTTGCGCTCAAGGCGCGAGAGGTCCCGTCTTCGTGGATGATGGTGATATTGCCGAGTGCGCCATAGGCTGCAACGAGTTCGCTCGTGAGCGTGCAGCGTGCGGCTCGTTTTTCTGTTGGGAAGTATGAGCAGTGGCCAACGAGGTCGTACGTGCGACGGTCGAAGTCTTTGCGCGAACGCTCCCAATCGCAAACCTCGATATATGCGGCCTCAAATTCCGGCGAAGCGTATTTGGAGCCAAAGGAGCGTTGAGCAGTAAATAGGATATGAGTTTCTTCGATAAGCTGGGCATGCGTTACGCACTTGTCATAATTGCCGCCGCGATTGCGACTTTGAGGCTGCTGAGCGAGCCATTCGCCAACGGTGCGGCACGATGTCCCCGCAATTGCCTCTTTGTTAGCTGCCAAGGCGGAAAGAACCTTGCCACCCTCGCTCGATTTATCCTGATTGCCTTCTCCGTGGGGGATGTATCCACGACGTTTGCAGAGGGAGTAAAGGACCAACGCCCACTCGCGATCGTTGAGCAGGCGCTCAAGACCATCAACGCGAAGCTTTAGCGGCTGCTTGTCGCCTTTTGTGGTGTGGAAATACTCTTTGGTGGCGTCTTGGGGGATGAGGCCATAAGCCTTGAGGACTTGGAGACAGTGCTTCAAGCGGGCCTGGGTACGGTCGATGTTTCGACGGGTAGAGCGGAAGCCCCTGCGAATAACCGCAAGACTTTGGCCCGTTTTAGGATGAGTTGGTGAGTCAAACAATCTGACGCCCAAATCCAGGATTTCATGATTGGCTGTGTCGATAAGTGCGAATCCGCAGCTTGCAATACCTGGATCCATACCAAGCACAAGATGCCTGGGAAGTCCGAGCTTCCCAATTTCGCGGTTGATGGTGATCTCCATGGAGCACCCCTCTCTAATAAGAACTCTAGAGAACAGTATCATCGCGTGAGGGCATGGGTCGGGTGTGTTGGCCGAGCGGTCATTTTGTTAGGCAAACGGAAACGATTTATTCGGCCTTTTTATTGGCTTCCGGATGATGCCACCTGCTGGAGCTGCATCTCACTCTGAAGTTGAACAAGGGGCGCGCCTTCCGGATGAACTATCAAGCCGAAATTACCCGAAGAGCTATATCCACGGATCCGTCTCGCGCCAGTTTTCGCAAAAGCCGATCTTGTCTAGTGGAATGTCATTGAACTTTGCGATTAACTCTTCAAGGCTGTACCGCCATCGCGCCGATTCATCAATGCCCTCTAGCATGTAGTAAAGAACGGATAAGACGGCAAAGGTCTTGTCGTTTGAGCCGTGAAATTCTTTCCAAGCTTTGGGGATCATGGGTTTTACGCCCCATGTCCTATTCCATACCCTAGAGTGATGACAACAAGCATTTCTGGAGACGCGGAGTACGGAAATCCAATTCTTGAGGATGGGAACTTTCACGCCAAACTCGTTTGCAATTGTCGCTTTCGTTTGTGGTGACATTTCAGAATAAAGCAGCTCAATCGTTCCCATTGTGATGCATTCCACCATCATCCAGTAGGGCGGCAGCTCCTGTTCGTCACCGTATTTAGCCACGAAGTGCTTAATGTACTGCTCGTTTTTCTTTGCTGTGGAGAACTCCCGTTTGAGCCTCGCTACGGCTGCGTCAGGGTAACAGAAAGGTCCGGATTCCTCAGATGCAAGATAGGCAATCCTGCTTCTGAGATAAATCTCAATTCTACCGACCGCGTCAAACATTAACTGTCGGAGGCCTCGGTCAAATTCATACGCGCGGATGATGGTTTCGAATGTTGTGCTCTCACGAAAGACGGTGTTCCCGGACTTGCTTTTGATTTTGTAGGGAAACCAGTAGGCGGACAGTCTGTAGTAGCCGATTTCGACCAAAGCGCGCTCGAGCTCGCTTTGGTTGGCGCACTCAAGGCCCTTGTTTTCTATCAGTAGCGTTACCTGTTCGCTGATGGATTTCCACGACTTCTGATATTTCATTTTGTCCTCTTGATATAAAAAGAGCTGGAGTTGCGCATCGTTGAGAGGCTTTCCAGCTTTAGCAGAACCAGCTTATAAGATGCAACGACTCATGTCAAGAAAACTGCCGGATGGTCTTGAAAACTGCTGGTTAGCTGCTGGTCAGCTAGCCTTAAACCTGATATGCAGCACGGCGTCCCACGCTATTCGACACGTTTGATGGGATGACGAACCACGGTCTTGAGCTTCTCCGGTGCGCATTTGCGTGGGTCGGAGAGGTAGATCTCGTGATGAAGGCGAACATCGGAGAAGTCGAGGGCGTAACCCTGCTCTGCCGCAAATTCATGCATGGCGTCCACGGTCGCCGGTTCGTTGTCGTAAGGTCCGGTGTGCATGCACTGTACGCATAGGCCTTCGTCAACCTTAAGCAGCTCAACCGCTGAAAAGTCCAGCTTCTTTTTGGCAGTAGCTTCCGCGACGGCCCAGTCAAAGTCTGCCTGGGTGACGAAATCGGGCAGGCGGATGCAAGAGATGAAGTTGAAATCGTCCTTGCGCACATAGTCGATGTCGCTGCTAGGGGAGTCTTGCCACCAGAATCCCTCGAGCGGCGGTACCACAAAGTCGAAATAGCCCTCGATACTCCTTGAGCCTTTCTTCGACATCTTGACGGTATAGGCGATGCCGTAAAGTAGCGGCAGGGCGTTTTGATACTCGCCGCCTTCGGTATTTGGGTCGCCCTTTCCGCGAACGGCAACGTAGCTCATAGGCGGGACAGTTACGATACTCGGCTTGCTTGCAGGTTTGTAGAGCTCCTTGCATTCCTTCTTAAAGTCGAACGCCATGTTGGCCGCCTTTCTGCGTATTGGCCTGCTTAGATAGTTGAATCATATCATAGAAACGAACAGCTGTTCGAATGATTTGGCTGACAGATTGAGATGCGTGCGTTGTGTTTGGCGGTCGGCCTGACCCCGTCGATGATTTCTCGGCCTCCCCGGTGCCTCGCCTACACCCGCCATTCCCCCATATAAAACCTGCCAAAATAAACCTGTCCCTTTTTGGTCGGTGCGAAATGGGTAATACTAAAGAGTTATCCGACCAGATGGGAACCGATCGATGGCCTATATCGAATTCAAAGACGTCATCAAAGCATACGGCGAGGGCGATGCCCGCATCCACGCGCTCGATGGCGCAAGCTTTACTGTTGAGCGTGGCGAGCTCGCCATCATTCTGGGCGCTTCGGGCGCCGGCAAGACTACGGCGCTCAATATCCTCGGCGGTATGGATACGGCGACCTCTGGCACCGTGACGGTGGACGGACGCGACGTGAGTTCTGCCAACGAGGCACAGCTTGTGGAATACCGCCGCGCCGACGTGGGCTTTGTCTTTCAGTTCTACAATCTGGTTCCCAACCTGACGGCGCTCGAAAACGTCGAGCTCGCAGCTCAGATCTGCCCCGATTCGCTCGATGCCGAGCAAACGCTTCGTCAAGTTGGCCTGGGCGACCGCCTGGGCAACTTTCCGGCGCAGCTTTCGGGCGGCGAACAGCAGCGCGTGTCCATCGCCCGCGCGCTGGCCAAGAACCCCAAGCTGCTTTTGTGCGACGAGCCCACGGGCGCACTCGACTACAAAACTGGCAAGCAGATCTTGCAGTTGCTGCAGGATACCTGCCGCAAGCAGGGCATTACGGTCATCATCATCACGCATAACTCCGCGCTCGCGCCCATGGCCGATCGCCTGATTCGCTTTAAGAGCGGCCGCGTGGAGAGCGAGACGGTCCAGCAAAATCCCGTGCCTATCGAGACGATCGAGTGGTAGCGCCCATGGACCAGGACCGCCAAAACAGCCAACGCCGCGACGTGCAGAACACGGAGCGCGAGCAGGATTTTACGACCTACCGTACCGCTCAAAGCTCAAACGATATGGTCCCGACGGTGTTTCGCCGTGGAATCTACCGCACGATTCGCGGCAGCCTCAAACGCTTCTTGTCTATCGTCGTGATCACCGCGCTCGGCGTGAGCGTGATGTGTGGCCTTAAGGCGGGCTGCGAGGACCTGTGCGATTCGGTTGACGCTTACTTTGACCAGCAGAATGTTTATGACATCAACGTGCAGTCGACCTATGGTCTGACCGATGACGATCTTGCTGCGATCCAAGAGGTCGATGGCGTCGAGACGGCCGAGGGCATCTATACCGAGACCGCCTATACCGCCGTGGGTACGACGCGCGAGCGTGTCGTCGTACAGAGCCTCTCCAAAGAGAATATTGACCAACCGGTGCTAGTACGCGGCGAGCTGCCCGAGACTTCGGGCGAAGTGGCAGTGACCTCACGTTTTTTGAAGGCTTCGGGCAAGAAAATCGGCGATACGGTGAGTTTTGCCGCCAACGATGCGAGCTCGTCGAACCAAAGCGCCAAGGACCAGTTTGCCGATGGGGACTACACCATCACGGCCGAGGTTCTCGATCCCACCGACGTGAGCTCCGACTCGACGGTCAACGCCTTCCGTGCCGCCTCGGCGGCGGACTATAAGTTCTATGTGAGTGAGGATGCCGCGACATCTTCTTCCTACTCCGCGGTCCACGTGATCGTCGAGGGAGCCAAGAGCCTCAACTCCTATTCGGATGCCTACTCGGCAAAGATCAATGAGGTCAAGGGCAATATCGAGAAGATCCGCGAGGAGCGTGAGAAGGCGCGCGCTCAGGAGCTGACGGTCGACACACCGGCGAGCTTGGACGCGGCTGAGCGTCAGGCGAATATGGTCTTTGGGATCGAGCAGGACAACATCAATCGCATGACCGAGGGCAGCGACGAGCGTGCGCAGGCGCAAGCCGAGCTGGACCAGCGCCGTGCCGCCGCCGACCAGCAGTTTGCCGATGCCCGCGCCGAGCTCTCTGGCCTGGGCGAATGCACCTGGTACATCCAGGACCGCGGCAATATCGCAAGCTACTCGAGCGTCGAGAGCGATAGTTCCTCAATCGAGGCCATCGCCACCGTATTCCCGTTTATCTTCTTTATCGTCGCCGTGCTCATCAGCCTCACCACCGCCACACGCATGGTCGAGGAGGAACGCACGCTCATTGGCCTGTACAAGGCGCTCGGCTACTCGCGTGGGCGCATCCTGTCCAAATACGTGGACTATGCACTGTGGGCGTGCCTGATTGGCGGCGTGCTCGGCAACGTCATCGGATTCGTGGGCCTGCCGCTGTTCCTGTTTACGGTGTTCGACGACATGTACTCACTGCCCCAGATGCTGCTTTCGTACGACATCGTGTCATCGCTCGTATCGGTGGCGTTGTTTACCGTGGGCGTGGTGGGCGCCACGATTATCGCCTGCCGCCACGAGATGGCTGAGACCCCGGCCTCGCTCATGCGTCCCAAGGCCCCGCGCGCCGGCTCGCGCATTCTGCTCGAGCGCATCGGCTTAATCTGGCACCGCATGGGCTTTTTGAACAAGGTGGCAGCGCGTAACCTGTTCCGCTACAAAAAGCGCGCCTTTATGACCATCTTTGGCATCGCGGGCTGTACGGCGCTTGTGATTTGCGGTATGGGTATCCGTGATACGTCGGTCGCGCTGTCGCCCAAGCAGTACGGCCATATCACACGCTATGACCTGCTGGCGGTCGCCAACCCCGACGATTTTTCGCAGACGTGTGCGGCGCTGGATGAACGCAGTGCGGCCAAGGATTCCAACGTGACCGTGACTTCGACGCTGCCGATTATGACCGACAACGTCACCTTTACATTTGGCGGCAAGAGCGAGACCGTGCAGCTGATCGTGATTCCCGACGACCGCACGGGTGACTTGGGCGATTACGTGCGCCTGGAGGATGAGTCCAAAGAACCGCTCGCCCTGCGTGACGGGGACGTGTATTTGAGCAAGAGCTCTCAGCTGGTGCTGGGGATCAAACCGGGTGACACGGCGCAGGTCCAGGATTCGTCGCTCAGCGTGGCCAAGGTCAAGGTCAGCGACATCTCGCTCAACTATCTGGGCAACACGCTTTATATGACGCAGGGCACCTATGAGCGCGCGTTCGGCCGAAGCGCGCGCCTCAACGGCATCCTTGCGCTGCTTAAGGGTTCGTCGGCCGATCAGATTGCGTTTACCAACCGTCTTAAGAGCGATGGTTGGATTACGCTGTCGAGTACCGCCGAGCATTGGGAAAACTATGAGGCAAACTTTACGATTATCAATTCGGTCGTGGTGCTTGTGACCTTTATGGCGGCGTGCCTGTCGTTTGTGGTGGTATTTACGTTGTCTAACACCAACATCTCGGAGCGCGAACGCGAGCTGGCGACTATCAAGGTGCTGGGCTTCCGTCGTGGCGAGGTGCACCATTACGTCAACAAGGAGACGTTGATTCTTACGGCGATCGGAGCCGCGCTGGGCGTACCGCTGGGCGGCTTGCTGGCTGAGAGTTTTACGTACATTTTGCAGATGCCGTCGCTGTACTTTGATGTCGAGGTCGAGCCGCTGAGTTATGTGCTCGCCGTAGTGCTTTCCTTTGCCTTTACGTTTATCGTCAACCTCGCTACCAATCGCACCCTCAATAAGATCGACATGGTCGGCGCCCTCAAGAGCGCTGAGTGACCTGCCAAAAAGGGACAGGTTTTTTGGCAGGTTTTATCTGGGCAAACGCCGGACAACCATTAGGTGGCCCGGCGTTTGCCCCGTTTTACTGGGGATGTCTGTCGTTCAGCATCTCAACGTACTGGCCGATGAGCTTTTCCATATAACGTTCTTGCCATTGAGGAAGCATTTTCTTAAACAGCTTCCAGTCGCTTTCGGCTACGTCGCGCATATGTCCTCCGCTCGTCAAACGGGCTTTCCATTTGCCTTTCATTCTATTTGGTTTTCGCTCGCAGGCGTGGATGAGAGGCTCTCTTTAGCCTTCGAGATTGGGCTTGAATGGGTCGTATGCCACAAAACGGGCCTATCTACTACGTTTGCTACCGCACCCTCGACCATGACAAAGATTATGAAATTAAAACCGCAGGTAGAGGGCTTGCCAATTTTCGGAAAAGGCGGGTATGGCCGGCCCTCTCGAGTTAAACGTAGTAGATGGCCCCTTTTCTTGGCGCGCGGTCAGCTCAATGCTAATCTCCGTGCCGGAACTGACCCAGTTGTTTGTAAGTTGCGGTGATATACGGACTGTTTGGCGCTTTGGAGCCTCAAAACAGTCCCTATTTCACCGCAACTTAGGAGAAGGGCGGGGGTGGTTGGGTGCTGGTGAGTCGGAGCGTGTTAGGCCTGTTTGCGGCACTTCCATTGTTTGCGACACCAGCGCATGAGCGCCTTTACGATGGGAATCGTGATGAGGATGATCCATGCAGGATGGGGCTGTCCCAAACAGAGCCACATGTAGAGGAACCAAGCGATGGCGGCTGCCGGGTAGATGACCTCGATCAGCTTAGACAGGTGGCGCCGATCGATAAAGTCACCAATCGCGTAGTAAACGGGAATCAAAAAGACGAGGAAGAGCCCCATGGACCATGCGCTGCAGATGATGCCAAGCGCCAGATAGGCGAGGGCAACCACTGCGGGAAAGGGAAACTTGTTCCACGCGCGTCCGAGCTTGGTGTGGAAATGCTTGCCATGATGGTCGAGCTTGTCGTGCGCTTCCTTCCAGTTGGAGAACGTCTCGCCGTCGATGGTGACGGTGCCGTCGTCATTGGTGCGCACGCTATGTCCATCGTCCTCAAGCGTATCGATATGCACGCCGCCCGGCCCCACATGCACCTCTTCGCCCTTGCGCTCGTTGGTCACATGGATGCCGCTCCAACCAACATGGACTTCCTCGCCTTTATTGGGATCAATGACGTGGATACCGCGCGCGAGGGAAATATCGACAAGTGGTTTGTCGCCGCAATCGGCGTGATCGGCAGAATCCCCAGCCTCGTCAGCCACATCCGCCGTCTCGGTGTCGGCGCTACCGTCTTCCAGGTCGTCGGCATCGTTGGCCGCCTCCCCATACAACAGCTCATCCAGCGACACGCCATACAGCGCGGCGAGTGCAATGAGGTTATCGGTATCGGGTGAGGACTCGCTGCGCTCCCATTTGCTGACAGCCTGGCGGCTCACGCCCAGCTGGGCAGCAAGCGCCTCCTGAGAAAGCCCGGCAGCCTTGCGGCGATTGACGAGCCGCTGCGCCATTGCAAGATCCATGGTAGTTCCTTTCGCATGGTGATCGAATCGAATGAGCCGAGTATGCCGAGAACAGCCGGTAGCGACCACCATTTCTAGTTAGAATCTGCCTCAACCCTACCGCAACTACCGGTAGCAACCCCCAACGACCAGCCATTTTGTGACAAATGTCAGCGCAGGTAACAGCCAGGAGCCCCTATCATTCCAAATCCTCCAGCCCAGGCACCCGCAGCAAGAAGACGAATAGCCTCGGCCTCCCCAGTTACCGCAGGAGACCCCAGGGCCTACCTCCCAAATCTTTCCGCAGGACGGAAGGACCCCGCCGCGCGAAGCGCACGGCGGGGTCCTGACATGTCCGAGGACGATTTGGGAGGTAGGCCCTGGGGTCTCCGATGAGAGCAGTTCCAGCCGAGGCTATTCGTCGCCGAAGCTGATGCCCAACGCCTTGGCCTCGCGCACCAGGTCGCTCTGGGGATCGACATACTTGAGCTTGCCGGCGACCTCCTCGAGCGGCATGTGGCACATCTTGCCGTCACGTAGGGCAATCATGTAGCCAAACTCGCCGCGTAGGCAACCAAGCGCTGCCTCGACGCCACACTGGGTCGCAAAGATGCGGTCCTGGGCGTCGGGCTGACCGCCGCGCTGCGTGTGGCCGGGGATGGCGACGCGGGTCTCGCGACCGGTCTTGGCCTCGATCTCCTTGGCGATGTCGTACACGATTGACGGGCTCGTACGCTCGGCGAGCTTCTTCTTGTACTCCTTCTTGGGCAGCGCCGCGTCCTCCTTGGAGATAGCGCCCTCGGCGACGGCCACGATGGTAAAGCGGCTGCCGGTCTCCATGCGATGCTCGATGGTCTTGATGACGTTATCCATGTCGTAGGGGATCTCGGGAATCAGGATGACGTCAGCGCCGCCCGCGACGCCGGCATACAGCGGAATCCAGCCGACCTTGTGCCCCATGATCTCGATAACAAACACGCGACCGTGGCTCGAAGCGGTGGTGTGAATGTCGTCGATGCACTTGGTGGCGACGTCGATGGCGCTCGTAAAGCCAAACGTCATCTCGGTGCCCCAGGTGTCGTTATCGATGGTCTTGGGCAGGGCGATAACGTTGAGGCCCTCTTCGCGCAGGCGGTTAGCGGTCTTGGTGGAACCGTTGCCGCCCAGCATAAACAGGCAGTCGAGCTGCAGCTTGTGATAGGTGTGGACCATCGCGGGCACCTTCTCGACGCCGTCGGCCTCGGGAATGTCCAGACGTTTGAACGGCGTGCGGCTCGTGCCCAGGATTGTGCCGCCGCGGGTGAGGATGCCGCTAAAATCGGCGGGCGTCATGACGCGGAACCTGCTGTAGATAAGGCCCTGGTAGCCGTCCTCAAAACCATAGATCTCGATAGGCTCTTCGCTATTGGTCATGAGCGTTTTGACGATGCCGCGCATGGTGGCGTTGAGCGCCTGGCAGTCGCCGCCACTGGTAAGAAGACCGATCCTGAGCATGATGAATCCTTCCGGGCAAGTTATAACATGCGCATAAGTTTACCCCCGCACACTGTTGATACGGGGGTAAAACGTGTTAGCTCAAGCGTATAGAAATGTAAACAACGCCAGGCGAGTGTAAAGTCGACGGGCCTGGCTCCTTACAGTGCGAATGCGTCGATGTCACCCCAGTGGCGGCGCAGCGTGATGGCGGCAGCAGGCTCGGTGTTGTCAAAGACGACCGACCACTGCGTGTTGCTGGTGATGTCTTCCGGATTGGGCTCTTGCGCTGCGGCTCGCAGGGCTTCCCAGGCAATCGTTTCGTCTTGGGCACCGACATGGGCGTCGAGGACATCGGCGATGGCGATGGCGCGTTCCTTGCCATGGCCCAGCTCGCCGTTCTTTTGGTTGGGGAGCACTTCGTCGCCATAGCAGGCGTAGAAGTTCGTAACCTGGCGTACAGGAGTCGCTTTGAAAGCGCGGTCCGGATCGCGCGGGTCCCACTCTACTACGCGCGCGTCACCGGCGGCGTCGTTGATAAAGAAGTGGTAATCGCGTCCTGCCATGGCGTGCATGTCGTAGGCGGAAAGCAGGTCGACAGCCTCCTGCGTGGTGGCCGCGCGGTCGAGCACCAGACGGATGGCGAGCGAGGTATTGATGACGGGGCGTTGCGTGTCCTGGTCACAGGGCTTGGAATCCAGGGTGAGTACGGCAACGGACACGCCGCATTCGTTAACACCGTCGAGCTGGGCAAACGGGCCCATGAGTGCGGCGACGCGTCCGGCGACGGAGTCAAGCGGAGTGTTATCGCCCAGGTTGTTGAGGGCGGCAAATCCGATGGAGGCATAGCCGCCGCGTGGGTGATTGCGCACCAGCAGCGCCGAGGTGTCGTCCTTAAAGTCGTAATTGCGACCGGTGCGCACGCGGCCTTCGGCATCTACGGCGACAAAAGCGCTGCAGGCAAACTGGGGCGCCTGGACATGTGCCGGCACACCGGGCAGCACCTGCGCCACCACGGCATCGATGTAGGCCTGGTCGTCGCGTACGCCGGCGGCGATGATGCGATCAAGATCGTAGTCGTAGGCGATGTCGATTGCGTACAGGTCATAGCCATCCGCGTAGCCGGTCAAGCGTTTGAGCGACGCGGCGGACTTGATTTGCTTGTGATAAACGATACCGGTGGCAGCGGCAAGGCCGACGGCGACACCCGCGACACCGCAGGCGATGGCAATGTTACGTGGCTTCATGACGGCTCCTCTCAAAGCGATGCTATAGGCATTATCGCAAATGCCATACAGACCATATGCCGCATTCCGGCGAGTGGCATGGCATGCCGAGCCCTAGAGCAGCGCAATCGCAACGATGCAGCATCCGAGTGCCAGAACAGCAAGGTCTGCCCGGTCAAAGCGATAGCTGCGCAGGCAGGTTCTGCTGACAGCCGGGTGCGCTCCGTATTCGCGGTTGACCATGGCGAGCGCGAGCGTGTCAGAGCGCCGCAGCGCGTTGCTAAACAAGGGCGTGATGACGGGAATAAAAGCACGTGCACGCTGCAGGGGCGAGGGACTGTCAAAGCGCGCCAAGCGCGCTTCCTGAGCGGCCTTGATACGATTGAACTCTTCGATAAGCACGGGGACAAAACGAAGCGTGAGTTGTATGGCGACGGTGGCATCGTCGGTGCGCAGGCCAAAACGGGCGAGGGGCCTCAGAAGCGCCGCGGCGCCATCGGCGAGTGCGGTGGGGGAGGTGGTCGCCATGAGCGTCGACGTTCCCAGCATAATGAGGGCAAAACGCAGCACGCAGAGCGCGCCAAAGAGCAGACCTCCCGAGGTGATCTGCACGGGTCCCGCCTGCAACAGCAGAGTCCCCGATGCCGTAAAGAGCGCGTTGAAGACCAGGACAAACCCCATAAGCCAGCGAAATGGCTTGAGGGCACGAAGCGCCTGGCGCATCGAACTGCCGCTTGCGGCGAGCGAGGCGAATGCGGTGAGCGCGACGGCGGCAAGGGCGCCGGGCTGCTGGGCGATAAAGCCGGCAATCATAAAGAGCATGCAGAATACAAGCTTGGTGGCGGGGTGCAGCAGGTGAACGAGGCTTGACCCCGGACGAAAGATGCCAAACGAGACCGCCTTGGACGCTGGCGGAGTATGTCCGGTTTCCACGGGACGTGCGGCCGTCACGCCAACGGATGTTACCTGGATGCCCTCGGAACTTTGCGGCAGCAGCATGCCGTCCTGCAGCCGAAAGGCCTTGTCGCAGATGCTCAGCACACGCGAATCGTGCGTGGCGATTACAATGCCGCGGCCGTGGCGTGCGAGTTGAGCCAAGTGCACGAGCAGCAGCCGGTGGGCGCGGGGATCGAGTCCAGCGCTGGGCTCGTCGAGCAGCAAATACGGTGTCTCGAGTGCAAGCATATCGGCAACGGCGATACGGCGCTGCTCTCCGCCAGAATGGGCAAAGGGGCTTGTGTCGCCGATAGCGGCGAGATCAAACCCGACGCTGGCGAGCGATGTGCCAACGCGTCGCTTGACCTCGGCTTCGTCCAGTCCAAGATTGCGGGGGCCAAATGCCACCTCGTCAAAGACCGTGGCGGCAAAAAACTGCTGCTCGGGGCGTTGCTGCACGAGTGCCACGGTTTTGCGGTACGTACGAAGTTCATCCGCCGTGGGGTGTGTGCCAAGCGCGGTGCCGTCCGCCACGACAGACCCCGCCTGCACGGCAAGCGCTCCGGCAAGGACACGCAGCAGCGTTGACTTGCCGGAGCCAGAGGTGCCTACGATACCGATCACGCTGCCGGGCCTAATTTCCAACGAAACACGAGATAGGATACAGGCGTCTGCTTCGGGATAGCGGACGGTTATGTTTGAGCAGGTTAACGGCACAGTTCCTCCAGGCCGCATCGAATGAGCAGATCGCGCTGGTCGGCAAGATCTTGCACGGTACCCAGGTATGCGATGGCGCCCGCCTCGAAGACGGCGACTCGGTCGGCGCGCGCGACCTCGTCGAGCAACTGCGTGATCTGGATCACGGCAACATCGCGCTGGCAAAGATGATCGATGAGATCATTGACGGCCTCGCGGGCGGTCTCGTCGAGCATGGCGGTCGTCTCGTCAAAAATCATGAGCGAAGGGGTGAGCGCAACCAATCCCGACGCCGCCACGCGTTGTTTTTGGCCGCCCGAGAGCGTGGCGACATCGCGTTGCTCAAGCTCGACAATGCCAAGCTCGTTGAGTGCCTGCAAGACTTCTGAACGCATTTCGTCGCGGGGGACACCGCGGTTTTCGAGTCCAAAGGCGATGTCGTCTCGCACGACTGGAGCGACGATCTGGTTATCGGGATCCTGAAAAGCAAGGCCTACGGTGCCCTGCACGCGCATAGCGGGTCCGTTTGCATCTTTGAGCAGCCCCGCAAGCTCGAGTGCACAGGTGCTTTTGCCACTGCCGTTGGTGCCGACAAAGGCGATGCGCTCTCCTGCCACGATATCGGCGGCAAGTGCAGCGCAATCGACGGAGGGACGTGTGTCATCGGCTTGCTCAATACCGGCGAGCGCACCTTCTGCCACCGCGCCCGTAATGCCGCCGGTGACGCAGGCGGCGACGCCCAGAACGCCCAGATTGATAAAGACTGCCGGGGTCTGCAGCGCCATGGCGGCAACGCCTAGCTGGCCTACATTGTGCAGCACGGCGGCAAGCATGCTCACGGGCACCAAGCCAACACCCGGCACGGCAGCAAGGGCGACCATGCCGATAAAGGCGAGGACCGTGCCGCCCAGGCTATAGGCGAGCATCATGGGCGAACCAAACAAAAAGCCCGATGCAAAGACCTTGACGAGCGCAACGGCACCGGCGCTTTTGACATCGAGCGTATAGAGCGCGACGACTACGGCCACGTTGGCAAGGCCCAGTTTAATGCCGGGCACCGCGACGGGCAGCGGAATCATGGTCTCCAGATAGGACAGCACCAATGCGCAGGCGCACAACAGCGAAACGCGCGCCAGGCGGCGAGCGTGCTCGATATCGACCATCTCCACGGATTAGCGCCCCACTACGTCGTAGGTGGTCTCGGCGCTCGCGTCGACGATATCGACGGTAAGCTTGTGCGGAAGGCAGACAATTTGCTCCCCGGCAGTGTCAATCCAGCCCTGGTGCACGCAGTCCTGGTTGGGACAGTCTGCTTCCTCGACGTGCACGCGTCCGTCTTTGATTTCGATGAGGTTGGTTCCCAAGTCGGTCGTAACGCTCTTGGTCGTGTTCTGGCTCAGAGGAAGCTCGTAGACGTTTTGCTCTCCATCGCGGATAACGACCGTGGCCATATCGGCGTTCGTGTTTGCTCCCATCAGACGCGTGGCGGCTAAGCCGGCGCATGCGACGGCCGCTATCGCCAAAACCAGGATGAGGTTGAGTCTTTTGTTGTCGCGCCCATCGCGCGCACCTTTGCGCTTGACCATCATGGCTCCTAGTCCTGCAAGATCTTGAACGCCGAGCCGTCGCTCTTGGTGGCGCGATCGTCCATATCGACTAAAACGCCGCCCTCAAAGCGCTCATCGCTTTCGATAAGCTCCATGGCGCGGTCGTGGCCGAGCAAAAACAGGATGGTAGAGTAGGCGTCCCCAAGCACGGATTTCTTGGTCATAATCGAGGCGCTCTTGAGGTCGGTGGCGGCGGGGTAGCCCGTTTTGGGGTCGAGGATGTGGTAGTAGAACGTGCCGTCCTGCTCAAAGCCGCGCTCATAGAGGCCGCTTGTCACAAGGGAGCGGTTGCACGTCTTGACGGTGGCGAGCACGTCGTCCTGCGCGCCGTTGGGGTCTTGCACGCCCACGTTCCAGGCGTCGCCGTCAAAGCTCTTGCCCATCACGTAGACGTTGCCGCCCAGGCTGATGGAAGCATCTCTGACGCCGCTCTTCTTAAAGAGTGCCACGAGGTCGTCGGTGATGTAGCCCTTGGCGATACCACCCAAGTCGAGCTTGGCCTCGGGGTCGGAGAGGGTGACGGTGGTGCCGTCGACCGAGATGGTGCGATAGTCCACATGGGGGAGTGCCGCCTGGATGTCCTCATCTGCGGGCTTGACCTCGTTGTCAAAATCCCAGAGGCTCGAGACGGCGCCGATGGTGATGTCAAAGAGCCCGTCGGACTCCTCGGCATAGCGGATGGCTGCCTCGATGACCTCGGCGGTCTCGTGCGCGACTTCCACGGGCTTGCCGCCTGCATTGTTGATGTTCCAGATATCCGAGCCCTCCACGGTGCGCGAGAACTTGTTCTCAAAGTAGGTGCAGCGGTCGGCGATCTCGTCCATGACCTTTTTGCTGCACTGGGCGCTGATATTCACGACAGTGTCGAAGACAAAGAGCGTCGTGCTCTGTACCTTGGGCGAGCTGTCGGAGCCCGCGGAGCCCGCTTTGGACGCGGCTACAGGGCCCGAGCCGCCCTGCATGCCCGAGCAGCCGGTAAGTGCACCGGCGCATGAGACGAGGGCCCCGCCTGCGAGGGCGATAAACGTGCGGCGGTCGATGGTGTGGGGGGTCTGGATCATGGTGAGCTTTCTGGTCGGTGGCGTTACGGATGAGCCTGCGCCTGCACGACTCGGTGCTGACGGGGTGCCGGGCTGCGGGTGCGCGTGCCCTACATGAGCAGGTAGCAGAGCGCGGCGAGGATGGCAGCCTTGACGAGCGTGAGCGCAACCTCGGTCCCGCGAATGGCGGGTCCTGCGGGCGGGCGCTTGCGGGTGTTGCCCTGCGCGAGCTCACTGGCATCGTCGGTTGCCTGATCGCGCTTAAAGCCGTCGAGCCGGGCGAGCGTCACGTTGGCCATGGGGCAGCCATCGGCGCAGCGCCCGCAGGCGATGCACTCACCCGATCGCAGGTCGGCGCGCTCGGGGTGGATGCGTACCGGGCAGCTGTCCTGGCAGCGGTTGCAACCGCGCGCACAGCTTTCGCGGCGGCGGTTGAAAAGCGAGATCGGCAACACCGGCAGCAGCGAGAATATGGCGCCGAAGGGGCAGAGGAACTGGCAGAAGAAACGCTCGACAAGGGCCATCCCAACCATGACCGCGCCAAGCGCGGCAAAGGCCGTGGGCGCGATGCCCTCGAGCGAGCGCGCAGTGATGCCGGCGAAGGCGACCCAGGGGCTCGCGCCCGAGACCTGGGGCCAGATACCCATCACGCAGAGGGCGCAGATGCCCACGAGGACGGCGTACTTGACGAGCTGGAGCGCGTGCTGCACGCCCGCGGGGAGCCGGTGCGCGCCCTTGCCCTCAAGGCGGAGTGTCCGGCGCAGCGGGGTTGCAAGCGCGTAGACGATATCGCCGAGCGTACCGAAGGCGCAGGCAAAGCCGCAGAAGAAACGGCCGAACACGCAGGTGAAGGCCAAGAGGGCCAAAAGCAGGGATAAAAAGCCGGTGAGCTCGATGGGTGCATGGCTCCCGAGCTGCGTGAAGATGTACTTGACGCCGTTGAAGGCGGCGTTCCAGGCGGCCGGGAAGCAGATGAGAAAGCCGAACTGTACGCACCAGCGCACACCGCGATGGAGGTACTGTCGGCGCAGGCGCTCCTGCATCGTGTTCTTGGGGTGCGCGATGACGTTTGCGCCGTTGCGCAGGCTCTCAAGGGTTCCCGCGGGGCGCTTTGCGCCGCGGGTCTTGGTGGATGCGGTCCTGGCCATCACTGCGTACCTCCGGCGTTGCTCTGCTCAAGCGCCGCGTTGACGGCGTTTAGGATGCCGGCACTCGAGAACGTGGCACCCGAGACGGTGTCGACGTTGGTTCCCTGGGCATCGCAGATGGTCTGCGTGAGGCCTTCGGCCTGCGCAAAGTAGGCGGGGGTCTCGCCGGCGTGGTCCGTGACCTCGACGCTTTCGATGTATCCGTTCTCGATGGTCACGCGGCAGGTGACAGTGCCGCCGTAGCCCTGGGCGCTGCCCTCGAAGGTGCCGTCGGTGTCGTAGGCGCCGCGCGTCTGCGAGCGCTCGGCCTGGACAGCCTCCGCCTGGGTGCGGGCGTCGGCCTCTGCCGCCTGGGCGGCCCAGCTGCTGTAGCCCGCCACGATGGCGACGACGGCCGCGGCGTTGACGGCTTTGAGATAGAAATTGCGGTTGCGCCAGAGGTGGCGCCCAAGGAGGGCAAACGGGTTACGCATGGGCGCCAGCCTCCTCGGTGGCCCCGTTTGCGGCGGTCGGGTTGGCCGTAGGCTCATCGGGGGCGTTTGTCTTGTCAGAAGCGTCTGCCTTGTCGCCTTTGCTGTCGTTCGCGTCCTTATAAGCCGCGGCCGAGCGCGCGAGGGCGTCGGTGTAGGCGTTGGCGATGGCGCGGCTGGAGTAGGTGGCGCGCGCCACCACGTCGATCTTGCCAGCCTCGGTGCCCGCGAGCAGCTGCTCGGGGATGCCGGTGTAGACGGTACCGCGGAAGGTGCGGCCGTCGATGGCGTTATCGAGGTAGGGCTCGTTATCCTCGTCAAAGGGATCAAGCGCGTCGGAGAGGCTCTCGTCAGGCTTGCCGCCTACACCCTCGATATCGTGGATACCGGTAACCTTGCCGTCCTTAACGGTGACGGTGAGCTTGACGTAGTAGGGGCTGAAGGCTTCGTCGTCCTCCTCGTTTTTGCAGAGGGCGTAGCCTGTAAAGTCGCCGTCGGCGTAGTGGACCTCGTCTGGCGTGTCGGGCGAGGGGTCCGGGTTGGGCGCGGGGTCGGGGCCGGGCGCGGGCTCGGGGTCCTTTGTGCCGGCTGCGGCCTGCTTAAGGCAGCCCTGGATGGCGCCCAGGATGCCCTCGCTCGAATACGTGGCTCCTGTCACAGTGTCGACATTGACGCTTTGCTTTTGCATGACGAGCCCAGGGAGTGCGTTCCAGGCGCGGCTCCAATACTCGGGCGTGTCGCCCGTGTTCACGAGTTCTATGTTGGCGATCTTGCCGTCCGCGATGGTCACGCGCACGCTGACGGGCGTGTCCTCGCTGTAGCCCCAGGCGGAGTCGGTGTAGACGCCGTCTGCGTAGCCGCCGGCGGGCGTGAAGGGGTCGATGGTGTGGTGGGGCTTATTGGAGGAGCCGCCGGCCGCAGGGGCGGGGGCAACAGCCTCGGCAAGCCCGCCCGATGCCTTGACCAGTGCGTTTTTGATGGCCATGAGCAGGCCTTTTGATGAATACGTGGCACCCGAGATAGTGTCGACCGACGTCGACTGTGCGCTAATCACCGATTGGGTGATCGCCTGGGCACGCCCAAAGTAGGCTGGGTCGTCTGCAGACGACACTATGTCGATTGCTACGATCTTGCCGCCCGCGATGGTCACGCGCACGGTGATACTGCCCCTAAAGCCGGTACCTGTGCCTTCATAGGTGCCGTCCTTGAGGTTTGCGGCGTCCATACCATAGACCGAGGGGTCGAGCGATTCGGTTGCCGGCGTTGCCGTCTCCTTCTGGACGTTGGAGGTGTCGACGGTCTTGAGGTCGGCGCCTGCGGCCTCTTGCGCGGGCGTGGCGGCGACCGTCTTGGCCACGAGCGGGGTGTACTGGGACACCACGAGGGCCACGGTTGCGCCCACGGCGATCGAGGGCACGATGAAGCCTGCCGTGGCGAGGCCGTGGCCGAGCGCCTTGGCTTTTGAGTGCTTGGGTTGGTAGTTGTCCATTTGTGGGTGGTCTCCCGTGGTCGAGTATGAGAAAAGGCCCGCAGCCCTGGTTGGGGCTGCGGGCGCTTGCGTTGCGAGCGCGTGGCGCGCGTTTTAGGCGCTAGTGCTGCATGCGGCGGCGGATGGCGACGCCGGCGGCCGCAATGGCGGCGCCGATACCGGCGAAGATGCCGACCGTGGCGATCTGGGTATCACCGGTGCCGGGGAGGCCGCTTGCGTCCTTCTTGGATGCATTGGCCTTCTTGGTATCGGTGGTCGTCGTCGTGGTCGTCGTAGAGGTGGAGCCACCGGCGGGCTTTCCCTCCGTGCCCTTCTTGGTAAGTGCGTCCTGGGTGGCCTTCAGCTTGTCAACGGCAGAAGCCACCTCGCTGGCGGAGGGGTCCTCAGAGGCGGCAACCTGCTTAGCCTCATCGAGTGCTGTCTGGAAGTCGTTCCAGGAGGCGTCGGTGTAGCCGTCGTTCTTGACGGTGCCGGCGCTCTCGATCAGGTCGGCGAGCGCGGACTTGGCCTCATCAGTCGCCTTGGCGGCGAGGTTGGCCACGGCGCTGTTGAGCGCGTTCAGGGCCTGGGCGATGGCGTCATCGGTGGCGGCATCGTTGGCCTGGACGGTCTTGGCGGCGCTGAGGGCGTCGCTCATGGCGTTCCAGGAGACGGCGGTGAAGGCGCTCTTGTCGAGCTTTTCGGCTGCATCGATGGCCTTATCGAGGTCGGTGCGGTCGGCCTTGTGGGTAAAGGTGAACTCGAGCGGGGTGTTGTAGCCGGTGGAGGTCACCTTGATGGTGTAGGTGCCGTAGTTGGCAAACACCTTGGTGCCCTGCTGCTGGCCTGTGGCCTTAGGCTTGGCGCTCTGCTGACCGCCGGCGACGGCGTCGAGGTTGATGGAGCCGTCGGCGTTGATGATTTTGACGGAACCGCGGCCGGAAGCGGCGTAGTCGGTGCCGTTGACGTTGACCGTGGTGATGTTGCCGATAAAGTTCTCGACATCGTCGCCCTCGTTGGCGGCGGTGATCTTCGAGGTGCCCTCGTCAAACTTGGCGACGGTCTTGTCGGTCGTGACGGTGAACTCGCTCGTCACATCGGCATACTTGCCCGAGGCGTCGCGCGCCACGAGGGTGTGCTTGCCGGGCTTGAGGTCCTTGATGGAGAACGTGCCGTTGTCGACCGTGACATCGGCGTCGTCGAGCTTGTACTCGACCTTGAAGTCTGCCGGCAGCGTCGCCTTGACTTCGGCGGTCTCGGCATCGGCCTTGGCGTTCGCCTCGACGTCGATCTCGGACTTGGAGGCCTTGACGGGGACGTACTGGTTCATGGCAACGGTGTAGGTGCCCGTAGAGGTGTAGAACGTCACACTCTTGATGGTCTTGCCCATCATGGACTTGTAGTGCCGCGAGCTCAACGGGCTGCCGTGAGACTCGTTGACCAGGCCGCAGCTCCAGGCAATCTCCTTGCCCTTCCAGATGTTCTCGACGGTGCGCATGCCATAGCCCTCGGTGGTGCCGTCCGCATCGGCGGCATTGACCACGGCACCGTATACGGTCGCCTGGTTGCCGTCGGCGTCGACCATCTGCTCGCGCAGGTTCTTAAAGTCGATCTCGTAGTCGCCGTACTTGCTGGAGGTCTTAAAGTTGGCGGTGACGTTTGCAAGTTCGGTGGCTTTCTTGCCCTCGACAGCGCCAAAGTTCAGGTTGCCCTCGGAATCGGCGGTGAGCTCCTTGTAATTGGTCGGAACCTCGCCGGCGGGCAGCACGTAGTAAGAGTAGTTCGCAGACTCAAACAGGGCGTCCTTGCCCGTGTAGGTCGTCGTGGACTCCTTGCCCTTGATCGAGGTGGTGATCGTAACGGAGCTGTTGTCGGTCACGCGGGTGAACTTGGACCAATCGATGTCGCCTTCGCCCACCTTGACGGCAAACGTGGCGCCCGAGATATCCGTACCGTCGGAATTGACGTGGTAGGAACCGCTCGCCAAGCTGGAGCGCGTCTTCTGCAGCGTAGCCGAGGTCACGATGTCGGTACCGGCGTTGTTGCTCTCGGCGGCATAGAAATCGGCGTAGGGGATGTTCATGAGCACGTAGTCACCGGCCTGGGGATACAGGCTCACGAGTGCGTCGAGCGCGCCCTGCAGGTGGGTGATCTGCTCGGCGGCCTCGGCTTCGCCCAGGTTTTTCTTGGCGAGCAGGTCCTTGGTCTCGGCGGTTTCGGTCTCGATGGACGAGGCGGTCCAGGAGTCCTCGGTGTACTTGGACTTATCGAGGGACGTCGCCTTGTCGTAGAGCTCCTGCAGCTGGGCCTTGGTGGCGTCGGTCACCGGCTCCTTGGCACCCACGATGTTGTCGTCAGTCGCCTGGAAGGTGTAGGTGTAATCGTTGTAACCCAAGGCGTGGACGGTAAGCTTCCAGTAGCCGGTGCCGTTGGTGCCCTCGGGCAGCTGGCAGCGCTCGGATTTAGTGAGGCCCAGCTGAATGCCCATGGACTTGTGCATCCAGTTGTCGGCCGCGAACTTGGTGCCGTAGGTGGCAAGGGCGTTGGTGTAGGTCGCATCGTCGCCGTAATAGGTCCAGGTGACGCTTTGCATATTGGCGCCCAGGTCGCCATAGTTGCCGTTGAGGTCTACGCGCAGGAACTCGCCGTAGGAGCCGCTCGCGTCCTTAACCGTGGGTTTAATGTCCGTGGCGGTCTTGAGCTCCTGACCCTTGATACCTGAGTCGGTGCCGGTGGTGGCGGCCGAGAAGCTGAAGGTTCCGTTATTGTTGGTCACGGTCTTAATGCCGTTGGTGTTGGCATCGACGTCCGCAACCAGGCCGGAGTAAGCCTGGAGGTTATTTTCGGTGTAGCCGCCGGCGAGCGTCTCGCCATTGGCGACAAAGCTGTGGCTCGCCTTAAAAGCCTCGAGGTCGCTGGTCTTGATTTTGACGGGAACGTACTTGAGTCCCGTGACCTCGTAGTCTTTGAGCGTGTAGCTTGCACCGTCGCAGGTCATGGCGCCGCGGTTCCACGTTACGGTCTTGCCGTCGGTCGTGGTGAACGACTTGCCGTCGGCGGCCCAGGTGGCCAGGTCAAACGTCGCGCCCTCGTTGGCGTAGATGGTAGCCATGCACTGGTAGCTGCCGCGGTGCAGGCCGTGGTTGGCGGTTGCACGGGTCACCACGTCAAAAGCGCCCTTGTCGGCCTCGTTGCGGGAATCGAGCTCGCTCGACGAAGCGGAGGACCCTGCCGCCTGCACTTTTTCACCAGCCCAATACTCGGCCCACGTCAGGCCAGCGTAGCCGTAGGTGTACTCGTCGGTCGCAGGGGTCGACGGATTCTGCTCGTCATAGGCAGTCTGCAGGGCATTATCGACGGCAGCCTTGATGGCGTTGGACGAGATCGTAGCTGTGGTCACAGCGTCGATGTTGTCGGTGTTGCCGGCCGCCTCAATCTGCGCGGGAACGCCCTTTGCCTTTCGGCTGCCCTTGACAGCAAGGTTCATCTTCTCGTAGTCGTTGTCGCCCAGGGACTCGTAGTCTGCAACATCGACCTTGGTAATCTTGCCGCCCGAGACGGTGACGGAGACACTGACGTCGTAGGACTTGGCATCCCATTCGTCGCCCTTGTTATGCGGATCGTTGGAATCGGCCACGGCTTTGCCCGTGTAGGTTCCGTCAGCAATCTTGGACAGGTCGTACGAGGTGCCCGAGGACGCGTTTTGGCTGCTAGAATCGGTTGTGAGGAGGTTCGCCTCTTCGTTTTGGATGGAGACCGGCGCGTTGTTGGTAGCTTCGGTGCCGGTCTTCGTCATGGTTGCCGCAATTGCGGTGGTCGGGGCCATGGAGGTCACCATGGCGGTAATCACGGCTGCACGGCATGCGTTGCTGCCAAAGGCGTTAAGATGCCGCAGCACAGCGTTCTCTTTTTGCATATTGCCTCTTTCATCAGGGGTTTTACGTCGGATGCCAATCTCCTTTCCCGTGTTAGGGCACCCGTTTCTGCATAAATGTTGCTTAAGTATCTTAAGTTTGATTTGGGTAACTTGCCAAACATTTGCCAGATAAGTTCTACGGGGTTAACAAAAATAACAGAAATTAACCTTGGGTAACTCACATACCTGCGATTGTGCGGGCGCATTTGCCGCGCATAAGCGCTACCCTAAACAGGAGTACGACAAGACCGGGAGGACGGTTATGGAAGATACGACTACCACACATGTGACAGCCGACGATATCGAGGCCGCCAACGACCTCATCGACTTTATCGAGGCATGCCCCAGCATGTTTCATACGGCGGCGACCATTATGGCCGAGCTCGACGAGGCGGGCTTTACCTACCTGCCCGAGAACGCGGCGTGGGATATCGAGCCGGGCGGTCGCTATTACACGCAGCGCAACACCTCGAGCGTCATCGCCTTTAAGGTTGGCGAGGACCTGGCCGCAACGTGGGGCGAGGACGGCGTTGCCGGCGACTATCATTTTCAGCTCACGGCATCGCACAGCGATTCTCCGACGTTTAAGGTCAAAGCCGTGCCTGAGCTCGACGGTGCGGGTGAGACGCTGCGCCTGAACACCGAGGCCTACGGCGGCATGATCGACTACACCTGGTTCGATCGTCCGCTGGCGCTCGCGGGCCGCGTGCTGGTGCGCGAGGGCGACCGTATTGAGAGCCGCTTGCTTGCCACCGAGCGCGAGGTCGCTATCATTCCGAGCCTTGCCATCCACATGAACCGCGGCGTTAACGAGGGCTTTGCGCCCAACCGAGCCGTCGACCTGTGCCCGCTCATCAGCGCCGGTGACCTTAAGCAGGGCGACTTTGACGCCCTGATTGCCGACGAGTTGGACGTTGAGCCCGAGCAGATTCTGGGCCGCGATCTGTTCCTGGTCAATCGTCAGGATGCGCGCATTTGGGGCTGGGCCGACGAGTTTATCTCGACGCCCAAGCTCGACGACCTGGCCTGTGCCTATACCTCGCTGCAGGCATTTTTGGGTGCCGAGAATGCGCACGACATCTCGGTCTTTTGCTGCTTTGATAACGAGGAGGTTGGCTCCGAGACCAAGCAGGGCGCAATGTCGACGTTTTTGGCCGACGCACTGCGCCGCATCAACGGGTCGCTGGGCTTCGATGACGAGTCCTACCATCGTGCGCTTGCCGCCTCGATACTCGTGAGCTGCGACAACGCGCATGCCGTGCATCCCAACCACGCCGAGAAGTGCGACGCCCGCAATCAGGTTGTGCTCAACGGCGGCATCGTCATCAAGGAAGCTGCCAACCAGCACTACTGCACCGATGCTTTTAGCCGCGCGGTGTTCCAGGCCATCTGTGATGACGCCGACGTACCCACACAGGCCTTCGCCAACAAGAGCGATATGGCCGGCGGCTCCACGCTCGGCAATCTGTCCAATATGCAGGCGAGCATGCATGCCGTGGACGTGGGCTTGCCGCAGCTTGCCATGCACTCGAGCTACGAGACCGGCGGCGTGCGCGACGTAATGTATGCCATCCGCGCCCTCACCGCCTTCTACGAGCGAAACCTAACCATCAACGGCGCCGAAAGTGTAGAGCTCTAAAACCTGCCAAAAAGGGATGTTAATTTCGGCAGGTTTTATCTGGGCGAATGCAAAAGGTGAAACCGAACTGGATTGGTGATGCGTAGCCGCCGAGGTGCAGTGTGCCTCGGCGGCTTTTTGTGTACAGAGTACGGCTGATGCTTGTAAATGCTATACATGCTTTACGTATCTACCATAGAGTTTTATGATAGTTTTGAAGTATTAAGGAGGGGTCATGACCACAACAGCCGCTCAGATCAACGTACGTCTCGATGCCGATCTTAAAAGGAGTGGGGACGCCGCTCTCTCCAAGGCCGGTATGACGCCGAGCCAAGCGGTGCGAGCGCTCTGGCAGCTTGCAGCGTCGCTGGCCGATCGCCCCGGTGCACTCGAGGATATCCTGCTGCCCAGTCGTGCCCGGGCGGAACAGCGCGAGCGCGAAAAGGCCGCCAAACGTAAGCTCGAGCTTATGGATCAGGGGTCGAAGCTGTTCGCTGCCGCTTGCTGTGAGTCGGGAATCGATATGGTCAAGGCTCAGCCATCGGACGACGAAGAGCTCAAACGGAATGCCTATGCGGATCGCTATGGCGAGGAGATGAGCTGGCTCTGTGAGTGAGACTCCAAAGCGCATCTTGGTTGACACCAACGTGTGGCTCGATTACTTCATTCCCTCACGACGTGGTCGTTCGGTGGCGATTGAGTTTTTACGCGATGCATGCACGGCGCAGGTTGATTTGCTGTATGCGGCGACATCGTCCAAAGACCTGTTTTATTTGATTTCAAGCGAACATAAGGCATGGTATCGGCGCGAGCATAGTTCGCTTTCCCAGCATGCCGCTACGGTAGCGACTTCGCTTGCATGGGATTGTCTTAGCGTGCTGTCGCAGCTTGCCACGCCAGTGCCCTGTGACCTGAGCGATATATGGATGGCGAGCAGGCAGCGTGAGCTCCATAGCGATTACGAAGACGATTTAATCATTGCGGCAGCGATACGCGCTCAGGCGGATCTACTGGTCACCAACGATGTCAAACTCTGTTCACACGCACCCGTCGCAGCAATGAGTGTAGAAGACGCAAAAAATTATTTAGCAACGCTCTAGCAATTTGAAGATCCCGCAGGTTGAGCAAACGTCAGCGAGAGCCCGCCAGAGTGAGCAAGGTGACGTGAAAGAGGAGGGCATAGGCCTTTTGGCCATGCCCGACGATTGAACGTCAGATTGCCGCTCTGGCGGGCTCGCAGCGTCGAGGGGTTCCGGCGTTTGGCAAAACGCCGGAACAATTAGTGCTCGATCCAGCAGCGCAGGGTCTCGCCCGCCTGCAGATGACGCAGATTCTCCGCGGCGATGTCGACCACATTGTTGAGCGTGGCTGCCAGGTGGAACCAGCCGGAGACGTGCGGCGTGATGAGCATATTGGGTGCATCCCACAGCGGGCTTGCGGCGGGCAGCGGCTCGGGGTCGGTGACGTCGACCGCGGCGCCGGCGAGATGTCCCGACTCCAGAGCGGCAAACAAATCGTCGGCAACCACAAGATCGCCGCGGCCGCCGTTGGCAAAGAAGGCGCCCGGCTTCATCGCGGCGAAGAACTTGGCGTTCGCCAGACCGCGGGTCTCGGGTGTGCTGGGCATAAAGGATGCGACGACGTCAGCCTCGGCCAGGCGCTCAGACAGGGCATCCACGCCGTCCATGTCCTCAAACACAATGGGGTAGACGAGTGGATGGCGCTTGATGCCGCGGACGTGTGCGCCCATGCTGCGGCAGAGCGTGGCAAAGTGGCCGCCGATATCGCCCGCGCCCAGCACCAGCACGTTGGCATTTTTGAGCGAGGTGACCGGGCCCAAGTCCTCCCAGCGATGCTCGCGCTGCAGGTCCTGGTAGCCGGGCAGGCGCTTCATCATGGAAAGGACCATGGCAAACATGTGCTCGCTCACGGCCTGACCGTAGGCGCCCACCGAGCAGGAGAGCTTGGCGTCGGCCGGCACGGTACCGGCGGCGAGGTAATCGTCATAGCCGGCGCTCTGCAGCTGCAGCAGTTGGAGATGCTCGCATGCGGTGAGCATGGCGGGATTGATATTACCCAGGATGACGTCGGCATCGGCGACCTGCTCGTGCGTAGCGGCGTCGGCGCTCGTGTAGATAAAGTCCTCGCCCGGAGCACTCGACTCAAGGATCGCGCGATGGCGATCGTTGACGGGCAGTAAAACCAAGATGTTCACAAGCAGTCCTCTCCTCTCAACCTGCCAAAAAGGGACAGGTTTATTTTTGCAGGTTTTATAAGGCAAAACGTTCAAAGAAAACGCCGGATGCAAGACGGGTGTGCCCGCCAGCATCCGGCGTCCGTGCGGCTACCAGCTCAGCAGCTCGTAGCCATCTTCGGTCACGACCAGCTGTACCTCGCACTGAGCCGAGTCGCTGCCGTCCTTGGTGCGCACGCACCAGCCGTCGCCCTTGCTGATCTTAATGTCGGGCTTACCGGCGTTGACCATGGGCTCGATGGTAAAGACCATGCCCGGAGCCATGATGGTGTCCACATCGGGTGCCTCGGTGGTGAAGCCCACAAACGGGTCCTCGTGGAACTCCTTACCGATGCCGTGTCCGCCGTACTCGCGCACCACGCTAAAGCCGGCGTCCTCGACCGTCTTCTGAACGGCCTCGGCCATAACGGACAGCGGCAGCCACGGCTTAACGGCGGCAAGGCCTGCCTCCACGCTGGCGCGGGTGACATCGACCAGGCGCTGGCGCTCGGCCGAGACCTCGCCGATGCAGAACATGCGGCTCGAATCGCTAAAGTAGCCGTCCAGGATCGTGGAGCAGTCCACGTTGATGATGTCGCCCTCGTGCAGCACGTCCGTATCGCAGGGAATGCCGTGGCAGACCACATCGTTGATCGAGGTGCACACGCTCTTGGGATAGCCCTCGTAGTTGAGGTCGGCCGGCGTGCCACCGTGCTCGACGGTGTAGTCGTAGATCATCCGGTCGATCTGGTTGGTGGTCATGCCCGCGGCGATGTGCTCGCCTACGTAGTCGAGCACGCCCACGTTGATGGCTGCCGAGCGCTTAATGCCCTCGATGTCGGCGGGCGTCTTGTAGAGCGTGCGAGGCAGAACGTTCCAGCCCTCCTCCCACAGGCGCTCGAGACGCTCATCGAAGGCGCTGTGACATTTCTTATATTTTTTGCCGCTACCGCACCAGCAAGCGTCGTTGCGGCCGGGCACAGGTCCCTTGTCAAACATGGCTAACTTCCTTTCATCCGCAGCTAGTATAGTCCACCCGCAGAGTAGTCAATTTGGGACGGGGCTATTTTAGCTGCCCCGGCCGTCAATCAACCTAACCGTCGCGTTGCCAGCCGGGGTAGCTAAAATAGCCCCGTCCCAAATTGACTACTCGCCAACTGCATACATGCCAGAATGATTCTTTAAGCCACGTCCCAGAAAAATCATCCTAGTAGCTCACCTGGCAGGGGATGCCGAGGGCTTGGACGCGTGCGGCGATGGCGTCGAGCACCTCGGGCGCCGCTTTGGCAAGGCCGGCGACCGGCGTCTCGCGTGCCACCGTGTAGATGGTCGCTTCTTGCGGGCGAATGCGCTCGAGTGCCGAGAGCCAAGGGCCAACGTACTCCTCACCGGTGTTGTCGACGGATTTACCCTGGTACTCGCCGGTCAAAAAGATCGTCTGGATAATGACGTGGCCATCAAAGCTCGCGAACGTCTCGACCTGGTGCTCGACGTCGTAGGGGCCGACGGGCTGGTCGAGTAGCTGAATAAACGCCGGGTCGACCGTGTCGAGCTTAAGGATATTGTCGTCGACCATCATGAGTGCATCGTGCACCTCGGGGCGGTCGGCACGCGTGCCGTTGGAGAGCACGGCGATCTTGCTGTTCGGGGCCAGCTTGTCGCGCAATGCCACGGCACCGGCGATGGCCTGCGGAAACTCTGGCGCGCCGGTGGGCTCGCCGTTGCCGGCAAACGTGATCACGTCGGGGAGCTCGCCCTCGGCTGCCATCTCATGCAGCTTGGCCTCCAGAGCGTCGAGCACCACGGCAGCGGTGTTATACGGCTCGTGGCAGGGACGCTCGGCGTTGAGACCGTTTTCGCAGTAGATGCAGTCGAACGTACAAATCTTGCCGCTGGCCGGCATCATGTTGACGCCGAGCGAAAGCCCCAGGCGTCGGCTGCGGACAGGCCCAAAGATAGGGCTGGCATTCAAAAACGTAGACATAGGCACATGCTCCTCAAGACAGTTGAGCTTAAGCATAGCATCGTCGCCGACGTGCAGCCCGCGTGCCTGGGTGCTATTGATTAAGCCGAAATGAGCTCTGTCCCCTCGCGTTCGACCTCCTCTAGCAATCGCATAAGGGGCGAGAACTGACATCCATGGATTACACATGGATCGCCGAGATCAAAAGCGAGCTTCCGAGGTGGCGGAAGAAGTGCGATAGGTACAATCGCTAGCTCTTATCCGTTACTCCAGCCCTCGATCGAGAAGATCGGGCATGGAGAGCGCGACCTCAATGGTGAAACGTGCGCTGAGCATGTCCTCGCCGGTATCGAGCGGTATGGAGAACATTTCGCGGGCCTTGCGCAAACGGTAGAAGAACGTGTTGCGGTGGACGTACAGCTCGTTCGACGCCGCGGTCGCGTCGCCGGGATGCTCCAGAAACGCCTTGATGGTTGCGATGTACTCGGTACCCTTGGCACGGTCGTAGTCGAGCGCGGCGAGGATACGCTGATCGCATAGCAGGCGCGTTCCGCGATGGCTTGCGTTGGCGACGGAGACGGCCATGGCGCGCAGGCGATGGTGCCAGTGCAGCGAGACGATGGAGTCGTCGTCGACGGCCGACGAAAGCTGGATGCACTCTTCAAAGCCAACCGGGCACAGTAGGATGTTTTCGAACGGCTCGCTCACATAGGCGCGCAGCGAGTTGTTGACCAGCAGCGCCGCAAGCGGGGGGTTGTCGAGCGTAAGCTCCTCGAGCTTCTCGTAATAGGGAAACGCCGGGCCGTCGATGTGCGGCATGGGGAGCAGCATACAGAACGTGTTGCGGTGAGTGACCCAGATGCCGTGGGGAAAAACGTCTTTCATAAGGCGCCCGACATGCGAGCTGTACGTGGGGGAGGCGAATAGCCGCTCCCCTTCGACGGTGAGCATGGCATAGGCACCGGAGGTGTCGACGCCGGCGTCGGCGAGCCTGCCCGTCGCGTCTTTGGTTTGGGTGAACCGCCCGTCGAGAATATCCGACAGGACCGACGCCCCTTGGTTGGAGCTGGTGGCCACATCGGCCATGCGGTCGATGATGATGCCCGCCAAGGAACCCGCATAGTCGATAAGCTCCAGGTCGTAGCCGGTAAAGGCTCCCTGGGGCTTGTAGACGTCAAACCGACCGAGTTCCAAGCGCTTGTAGTAGACGACGCTCGTGACCCAGTTCTCGTCGTTCGAGATGTCGTGGCTCGCGTCGGGGTAGTGCTTGGCACGGGCGTTTTCGACGATGCAGTCACGGTCGATGACGGCCTGGACTTCAGGTGCGATGTAGCCTGTCTTGAGCTGGGCGGCGATATCCTCGCGCGCATCGGAGAACTCGCCCACGTGGGCGAGGATGCGACCATCGGTGTTGACCACAATGGTGGGCAGCCCTAAGACGTTGTAGGCGCGTTGGACGAACTGGCGGATGTTGTGCGTGTGCTGGAAGGTGTCGAACAGACGGCCCTTCATGGCGTCGATGGCTACGACCTGCTGGGGTATGCGGTCAAAGCGCTCGAACGCCTTGCTTATGGGGAGCGACGTGGCTGCAACGATGCACGACGTGCTGGCATGCACGGCGTCGTCGGGAATTGCCGCGTGGTAGAGGACGAGCGATACGGTCCCCGGCGGTGTCCACGGTCCGCCGAAGTCGCCCGGGCGGCACAAGACGAGCTCTCGCATGCCCAAAGGGGTGACACGAGCTTCACTCGCCCGGGCGGCCAAGTCGACGGCGGTAATGCATACGACCTCTTGGTTGAGAGCGAACTCGGTCGCCGCTCGACAATCGACGACTTCGAGTTCGGCGAGGATCGAGCGAATTTTCATGGAGCCTCCAGCTCAACGTTCGCGGTCGGTTATATACCGCTCGCAGTTTGCTAGCGGCTCGGTTCGTTTGAAATTGTACGCGCGCACAAGCGCCGCGTCCACGCCAAGCCAATGCTTAATCGGGCACACATAGCGGGTGCTCGCCCTTGCGTCGGATACTCATGGTACAGGAGAAACCCAGACAGAAAGGGCACAGGGCCCATTCGCAAGGGAAGGGATTGGTCGTATGACTAAGATCGTCGGCGTATCGTTCGGTACCAAAAACGGCAACAACGATACCATCTGCAAGGTCGCTCTGCTCGCCGCCCAGGAGGCTGGCTGCGAGATCGAGTTCATCCGTGCGATGGACCTCAATATCAAGCACTGCACCGGCTGCATCGCCTGCGTCAAGGCCCTTATGAGCGGCCGCGGCAACATGTGCATGCACAAGGACGACTTCGACTGGCTGGCATTCAAGATGTTCAACGCTGACGGCGTCATCATGTGCGACCCCATCTTCGAGACCGGCGCTTCGGGCCTCTTCCACACCATCATGGACCGCTTCGGGCCCCGCATGGACACCGGCAACAACTACATCTGCACCGAGATCGCCAACAAGATGGGCAAGCCCGAGAACGCGCCTAACCCCGCGATCATGAGCCCCAAGGTCGTGTCCTACATCGGCATCGGCGGTTCTGACTGGGGCACCCACGTCGAGTCCGAGCACCAGATCCAGTCCATGACCCCCGCTTGGAAGGTCATCGACAACGAGTGGGTGCCCTGGGCCAAGACCGCCCTTATGCAGGACGAGCTCATCGAGCGCGCCCGTGAGATCGGCACCAACATCGCCGAGGCCGCCAAGGACATCGAGCACGCCGAGTTCAAGGGCAAGAAGGGCGTCTGCCCCCACTGCAACTGCAACGACTTCTACCTGGTCCCCGGCGAGAACCGTGCCATCTGCTGCGTGTGTGGTCTCGAGGGCACCGTGGATGTCGTCGACGGCGTCGTAACCGTCTCCTATAAGGACGAGGACCTGCACAAGGCCCACGACACCATCTCCGGTAAGAAGATCCATGGCGAGGACATCGGCCGCAACGAGGGCATCCTGGCCGAGATGAAGAAGACGCCCGAGTACAAGGAGCGTGTCGCCTTCTACCGCGATGCCATCCAGCCCGTCATGCCCGAGCGTGACTAGCACATAGTTTGCTCCCCAGCGGGCCCTGCCAAGAAACCCTATTTGGTAGGGTCCGTATTTTGTCCGCTTATATCGGAAGGTTGACCGCCATGCCTATGAAGAATTCGACCAAGCTCGTCAAGGTCCTTCTTACCAATATCCCCATCGCCATCTCCATCTCGCTGGTCGCCAGCTACATCGGAATCTCGTCTGCGGGGCTGCCCGCCGAGGCGTTCATGCCCGCGTTCATCCAGTCGACGCTTATGAACACCGCCATGTCCTACGTCATCTCGTTCTTCATTGGTTGGTTCGTCCCGTCCGAGAAGTGGGGCTTCGCCTTTGCCGGCACCTGCGGTGCCAAGCCGTCCGACGGCCTTAAGTTCGGTCTACTGCTCAACCTGGTCGTCAACACCGTCTACGTCGCCATCAACGCGATCATCCTCACCTATGTGAACGCTATCGTCATGCAGGGCATGCCCCTGGCCGCGTTCCCCTTTGCGCTCATGGGGTCGCTTCCCCAGTGCTGGATCGTCGGCTACGTCGTCTCGTTCGTGTGGGCACGTCAGGCCGAGTCCATCGCCCGCAACCTCATGAGCGATCCCGAGCCACAGATGCACTAGACGGTTCGCTTGGATGTTTGTGCGTGCGCACATTGAGCCTGTGTCTGCCCAGGTCCAGGCTTATAGATAACGAAGTTCTATCGGCGGGGCATTCGGCCCCAACGTAAAGGAGAAGATATGAAGCAGCTCGAAACCGACGTAGTCGTCGTCGCAGCCGGCCTGTCCGGTCTGGCCGCGTCCGTCGCAGCCGCCGAGTCTGGCGCCCGCGTCATCACCCTCGAGAAGGCCGCCAACACCGGCGGTGCCGCCAATATGGGCATGGGCCCCGCCGCTGCGGGTTCCCCCATCCAGAAGGCAGCCATGATCGAGGTCACCCCCGGCGAGCTGTTCCGTCGCCACATGTTCTTTACCCATTACCAGGTCGACGCCCGTCTCGTTCGTGCCTACTACTTCAAGTCCGGCGACACCATCCAGTGGCTCATGGACATGGGCGTCGAGTTTGACTCCGTCCGCCCCGCCTTCCGCGCCCGCGAGCGCAACCGTGCTTACGCCGACGGCGAGTACACCTGGCATGTCGTACGGCCCGAGGACGGCTCCGAGCCCGGTCCCCGCGCCGCAACGACCATGACCAAGCGTATGACCGAGCGCGCCCAGGAGCTGGGCGTCGAGTTCATGCTCGAGACCCCCGCTTCCTCCCTCATCACCAACGACGAGGGTGCCGTCTGCGGCGTCCGCGCCACCGAGAAGAACGGTGAAGAGATCGAGATCTCCTGCAAGAGCGTCATCGTCGCAACCGGCGGTTTCGGCCACAACACCCAGCTCATCAAGGAGAAGATCGGCCTCGACTGGGGTAAGAACCTCTTCTCCTTCGCCATCCCCGGCATGGACGGCGACGGTATCAACATGTGCCACGAGGTCGGCGCCGGCCACACGCCCGTCACCATGGAGCTCATGTACCAGATCCCCGACAACATGAACCACTTCTACATCGAGGGTGCGTTCCGTCAGCCCTGCTACTGGTGCGACCGCAACGGCGAGCGCTTCATGCCCGAGGACGAGATCTACAACACCACCTTCACCGGCAACGCCATCAATCACCTGCCCGGCAAGGTCGGCTATGCCATCTTCGACGCCAAGATGCTCAAGCGCTGGAAGAAGAACGGTCCCGACATCATCTCCCACATCCACCCGCACGACCTGTACGAGGGCTTCGAGGAGCAGTGGGAGCGCGATTTGGCCGACGGCTACGAGCCCATCTGCCAGGCCGATACCCTCGAGGAGCTCGCCGAGAAGGCCGGTATCGACGTCGATGGCCTGATTGCAAACGTCGAGGAGTACAACGACATGTGCGCCGAGGGCTGGGACAGCCTGTTCGAGAAGGAGCGCGAGTTCATGCAGCCCCTGGAGAAGGGCCCCTTCTACTGCTGCAAGCAGTACATGGGCGCGTACGGTACCCTGGGCGGCGTGCTCATCAACCACAAGATGGAGGTCATGGACGAGGAGTCCCACGTCATCGACGGCCTGTACTGCGTGGGCACCGACGCCTGTACCATTTACGGCGACTCCTACAACTTCTGCATTCCCGGCAACACCATGGGCTTCTGCCTCAACTCCGGCCGCATTGCCGGTGAGAACGCCGCAGCCAAGCTCTTCGAATACTAAAAGCGTGCGCACGGGGCATCCTGTGCGAACTCGGTGCGCCCGTCGGGTCCTGCGGCCTGGCGGGCGCGCTTTTTGCAAAGAAACCCCTGCGACAAGGGAGGAACAACGTGAAGCTGACGATTAATGGCCAGCAGGTCGAGGCGGACGAGGGGACGACCGTCCTCGACGCCGCGCTCGACGCGGGCATCTTCATCCCGCATTTGTGCAAGCATCCCGATCTGGAGGCGGTCGGCGGTTGCCGTCTGTGCATGGTGTGCGTCGACGGATCCGATGAGCCCGTGTGCGCCTGCAAGACCGAGGTGGCTGACGGCATGGTGGTCGACTCCGCCGCGCCGGGCGCCGAGCGCGTGCGCAAGACGGCCATGGAACTCATCTTGGCCACGCACCCCACCGATTGCACCGGCTGTCCCAAGTACGGCACCTGCGAGCTGCAGTCCATGTACCAGTACATGGGCGTCTCGCCCACGAAGTGGCGCGTTAAGAGCCGCGTCGTGTCGACCGACGAGTCCAACCCCCTCATCACCCATATGTTCACCCGTTGCATCCGTTGCGGCCGCTGCGTGCGCGCCTGCAACGACCTGCGCGGCGTCGGCGTGCTTGGCTACCAGCACACCGAGAAGGGCATCCGCATCGGCACCGACGGGCTCGTGTCGCTCGAAGAGGCGGGCTGCCGCTTCTGCGGCGCCTGCGTCGAGGTGTGCCCCACCGGTTCCATCGTCGACGTGCTGCGCGAGGCATCAGCTGGCTCGAGCCGTGCCGATGCAGTCGTGCCCTGTCGCAGTACCTGCCCGGCACATATCGACATCCCCGATTACCTACGCCGCATCCGCGAGGGCAAGTGGGGCGAGGCAGCCGCCGTCGTGCGCGAGAAGGTGCCCTTCCCCGAGACTCTGGGCTCCATCTGCACCCACAACTGCGAGTCGGCCTGCAAGCACAACGAGCTCGACCAAGCGCCCGTGTCGGTGTGCCGCCTCAAGCGCGCGGCAGCCGTGCGCGACGACGGTGCGTGGAAAGAACTCGTACGTCACGAGCCTCTCACCGGCAAGAAGGTAGCCGTGGTGGGAGCCGGTCCCGCCGGCCTGACCGCTGCGCAGTTCCTGGCTCAGAAGGGTCATGCCGTCACGGTGTTCGAGGCCAACGAGAAGACTGGCGGCCAGATGCGCTACGGTATCCCGGCCTACCGCCTGCCCGATGCCGTGGTCGACGGCGAGGTCGCTGCGATCCTCGAGACCACGCAGGCGACTGACGCCGAGCCGCGTATCCAGATCAGGTGCTCCGAGCGCGTGGGCGATCCCGTTGGGTTGCTCGGACAGGGGTACGACGCGGTCCTCGTGGCGGTCGGCACCCATGCGGGCGTTCGTCTGGGTATGCCCGGGTGCGACCTCGACGGCGTCTACGTCAACACCGATTTCCTCAAAGCCGCCCGCAACGGCGAGTCCATGGACGCCTCGGGCGACGTGGTCGTGCTGGGTGGCGGCAACGTGGCCTACGACTGCGCCCGCACCGCCGTGCGCCTGGGCGCCGCGAGCGTGCACATGGCCTGTCTCGAGGCCGTCGACGCCATGACGTCGACTCCCGAGGAGCGTGCCGAGGGCGCCGAAGAGGGCATCGTTTTGCACGACGCCTACGCGTTCACGTCTATCAACGAGTCCGAGCCCGGTAGCGGCCGTGTCGGTTCGGTAACCGTGCACAAGATTGCCAAGTTCTACTTCGACGAGGACCGCAGGCCCGTGACCGAGCTGGTCGACGGCGGCGAGCTGACCTTGCCCGCCGAACACGTGGTCTTTGCCGTGGGCCAGAAGCCCGAGGGCACCCTCGACATGGGTCTCGAGCTCACGCACGGTCCCTACATCGTGGCCGACGACGAGGGCCGCACGAGCGTCGAGGGCGTGTGGAGCGCCGGCGACTGCGTGACGGGCACCAAGTCCGTCATCGCCGCGATCGAGGCCGGTCGCACGTGCGCCGCCTCCATCGACCGCGCTCTGGGTGGCGACGGCGACATCTCGGCGTGCCTGACCACGCACGAGGCTCCCAACCCGTGGATCGGCCCGCGCCCCGAGGCCTTCGAGGCCGGGCGCGTCGAGCCCGAGATAGCGGACGGCGCCGAGCGTGCAAAGAGCTTCGATGCGTTCGAGTGCCCGTACTCCGAGGCCGAGGCCATCTGCGAGGCAAGCCGCTGCCTGCAGTGCGACCTGCGCCTGACCCTGCACGCCCCGCGCCTGTGGAACGAGTTTTAGGAGGTATGGACATGACAACCATCGTAAATTTCATGCCCGTCTACGCGCAGGCCCCTGTTGCCCAGACCCTGCTCGAGCGCGACGTCGACGCCGCCGCCGCGGCCGTCCGCTCGCTTACCGGTGACGTCGTCGTGCTCGTGAGCTCCGCCTGTACCGTCGCCGAGAAGCTCGCCCGAGAGCTCGACGGTGCCGCTCGCGTGGTGGGCTGCGACCCGTCCCTGGGTTATATCTGGGGCAACGAGTCCGCCGTGTGCGCGTACCTTGAGGACCGCCGCATGATGCCGTCTGCACCCGCGGGCACGTCTTCCGAGGCCCGCGTGGTCTCTGCGGCCGAGCTGATGGCCGCAGACGGCAAGCGCTGGGTGTGGGTTGACGGCGCTGCAGAGCCCGTCGAGCTTGCGGCCACCGTGACGTGCGCCAATCTGGCCGAGGCTGCGGGTGTCGCATCGCCCAAGGCCGTCTACGTAGGGTTCCCCGCGTCGACGTTTTACGCTCCGGACGCCACCGTGGAGATGACGAGCGACTACGTGCGCGTCTACGGGGCCAAGAACTGCATGGCCCGCGCTCTGCGCGAGGTGTGCGAGGCCAACCGTCGCGAGTGCTGCGGGCGCTGCGTGTACGGTTACGAGGGAGGCCATCAAATCACCGCCATCCTCACCGATGTCTGCAACGGCCGTGGCCGCAGCGGCGACGTCGAGCTCGTGCGCGACCTGGCCCCCGTGATGGAGGCCCAGAGCCTGTGCGAGCAAGGGCCGGCTTTGGCCCGCGCGGCCAAGAGCGCGATCGAGCTGTTCGGTACCGAGATCGAGCGTCACTACAGCCGCAAAGCCTGCGACGCCGGCGAGTGCGACGCTTTCATGACCTTCCACATCCTGCCCGACAAGTGCGTGGGCTGCGGCGAATGCGCGGACGTCTGCGAGGAGGAGGCGATTCTCGGCAAGAACCGCTTCGTGCACGTCATCGACCAGAAGGCCTGCACCAAGTGCGGTGCGTGCGTCGCCGCCTGCGAGGAGGGTGCGATCATCCGGGCGGGTGCCGACAAGCCCCGCACGCCGCCTCGCCCCATCCCCTGTAAGAGGCGTTAGGCAGCGAGCTGCGCCACCGCGGTGACGCTCCAATCTTTGTGCGAGAACTGCCATAACGTGCCAAGCGACCGGATCGCGGGCGCGGTCCGGTCGCTTTATATGGCGATGCGTACAACATCCGCCCTGCACAACGTGTAGGTTTGTGCGCGCACACAGTGCGTCATAATATTGACGCCGAGCGAAAGCCCCAGGCGACGGCTGCGGACAGGCCAAAGATCGGACCCTCATTTAAAAACGTAGACATAGGCACATGCTCCTCAAGACAGTTGAGCTTAAGCATAGCATCGTCGCCGACGTGCAGCCCGCGTTCCTGAGTGCTATTGATTAAGTCAAAATCATACGGTTGGATGGGGAATTACACGTACATTTGTCGGCTGTACCTCGGAAGCGCGGCCAAAGCGGAAGTCTGCGGACCAGACATCCGCTTTGGTAATTGTCTATTTCCAGCTAAACGGCTACGGCATGGCGTCCTTAGGACATGGCGCCTCCTGTCGCCTCAGTCTCCATTCGCTCAATCAGCGGTTGATTGGGGTCAAACCGACTCTGAATTCTCAAAATATGGAACGTCAACTGTATGTTGGCGATGGTTTCGGCGTCCTTGAAGTCGCATCCCATGATCTGACGGATCTTGTCGAGCCGGTAATACAGCGTGTTCTTGTGGATGAAGAGCTCGGCTGCGACGTCTGCCGGGTGCGCTGGGTTTTGCAGGTACCGCCACAACGTAGATGTGAGCTCTGTCCCCTCGCGTTCGTCCTCCTCGAGTAATCGTATAAGGGGCGAGAACTGACACCCATGGATCACGTATGGATCGTCGACATGCAGAATCAAGTCATCGAGTCGAAGCGTGGAATACAGGAAGACGTGCCGGCGGGTATTAAGTCGTCGAGCGGCGGCGATGGCGCGACGTGCCTCGTCGATACGGTGCTTGGCCTGGTGGATATCGGTAAAGCCCGAGCTTGCCCCGATGAAAATCGCGGTGCTGGTGAGTTGTTGCTCGAGCGCGTCGATATCGCAGAAGTGCTCACCTGGTCCGTCGACGCTCGAGAGAAACAGGATTTCCGTCTGATTGATCGTGAACACCGCATTCTCGATGTGGCCGAGCAGGCGCTCGGCCAGCGGGCGCACGCTGTCGAAGGCCAACAGCTGCTGCGAGAAGTCCACGCAGAGCATGTGCATGCGCGGCTTGAGCTTGTAGCCAAAGGTCGAGAACTGCTTCTGCAGTCGGTCCATGTCGTTGAGCTCCAGACCCGATTCCAGCAGTTTGAACAGGCGCGCATAGTAGAGGGTCTTGTTGAGCGTGTGGGCATCGCTTCGTTCCATTTGGATGCTGATAATCTGTGCAATCGTGGGAAGCATCGCCATGCGGCTGGGGCGCAGATGCCGCCCATGGGTGAAGAAGCTCATCGAACCGATGATGGCATCGCCTGCGTGGATGAGCGCGTAATGGTTGGTGTAGACGTTGCCGGCATGGTCGGTCCAATCGAATACGCGTAGATCGAACGGCTTGCGAATGTTGGTCAGACCCTTTGCCTTTAGCAGTGGAAACGCCTCGATGGGAACCGTATTGTCGTTGGCGTCCTCACCATTCGTGACGAAAGAGGGAAAGTTGTCGGATACGGCGACGAAATTGAGCGAATTGTCCAGAACTGAGGCAGGGGCTCCTATGGCCTCGGCGGCGACGTTGAGCAGGGTCTTGAGATTCGCCCCGCGATTGACGAGCCCAGTCATCGAGATTACCAGGTCCTTCTTTTTTTGAAGCTCGCGGAATTCGTGGGAGACCGTCTCGAATGCCTCGATCCAGCGGCGGAATTCATAGAGTGTCGCGACGAACGAATCGCCCGAGAGCGGTTTGAGCGGCTCATCGAGGTGTAGGAAGAACGCGCGTCCTCGTCGAAGCTCTTCTGGGAGTGTGTTGAAGTAGGAGGCATCCGCGAAAAATATCACGTCGAAGTCATCGAGTGCTGCTGCCACGGAACCCGAAAGCAGTGTCGTCCCGCTAAACGATTTGCTCTGAAGTCCGTTTTTGACCACAGTGATTGTGCTAGAGTCCAATTCATTCAATAACTCGTTAAGTTCCATAAGACCCCTCCCATCGGTGCAGTTAAACATCTATAACGATAGCAATACCGTGCTCAATAATTTTATTATCGCAGCAAGGTAAAACCGTTCACGGAATGTTTTCGACCGTTTAACGCCAATTCAAACTCAGAACACTGTGCGCAAGAACAGTGAAGTGGAAGCAGCTCCATCGCATACTGCAGTTCATGGAAACAGCCCGGAAAAACGCTTCCGGGTACGCGACGAGAGGAGCGTTTTTATGGCCGATGAGGAATATAAGGGCATCTACAAAAAGATGACCTTCGGCAAGGACGGCGAGGAGTTCGAGGTTCCCTTCGCCAAGGGCAACCCCGGCAAGAGCCGCGAGGAGCTCGACGAGATCAAGCGGAAGATGCGCGAGGATCCCGAGGCTGCCGGCGACGGTGAGATGGTCGCTACCATGGGCTTCTGTGCCAAGTACAATCCGCACACCTACGAGACCGATATCCCGGGTATTATGTGCGAGCGCGACGTGGCGTGTGTCCTGCGCGACGGTACTGTCATCTACGCCGACATCTACCGCCCCTCCAACACCACCGAGAAGGTCCCGGTCATCTGCGTTTTTGCCCCGTTCGGCAAGAACCCCTCCGAGGGCATGGACTCTTGGCAGCTCATGGGCGTGCCTCCCAAAACCGTCTCGCAGTACGCTAAGTTCGAGGCACCCGACCCTGGCTACTGGTGCCACTATGGCTACGCTGTCGCCAACGTCGATCCGCGCGGTGTCGGTAACTCCGAGGGCGACGTGTATCTGTGGGGTTCCCAGGATGCCCAGGACGGCTACGATTTCATCGAGTGGGTCACCGCTCAGGAGTGGTGCAATGGTCGCGCTACGATGATCGGCAACTCCGGCGTCTGCATGTCCCACTGGCGCATCGCTGCCCAGCGTCCGCCCCATCTGGCATGCCTCGCTGCTTGGGAGGGCCAGGGCGACCTGTATCGTGAGTCTTACTTCTGCGGTGGCATTCCCAACCCCGATTACGAGACCCATATCATCCAGGCACTCGCGGTTAACAACTACATCGAGGACACCCCCAAGATGGTTGCCAAGTACCCGCTGATGAACGCCTACTACAAGGACAAGATCGTCGACTGGAACAAGATTCGCATTCCGACGTATGTCACCGCCGGCTGGGTCCACCATCATCTGCGTGGCGCATTCGAGGGCTTCCGTCGCATCCGTACCCCCAAGAAGTGGATGCGCGCTCACCGCGACTTCGAGTGGCCCGATACCTACACGCCGGCCAACCTCGAGGACCTGCGCAAGTTCTTCGATCGTTACTGCAAGGAGATTCACAACGGCTGGGAGATGACGCCGCGTGTCCGCATCGACGTCATGGACGGTTACGACTACGACTACGCCAGCAAGCGTGCCGAGGATACCTTCCCGCTGAAGCGCACCGAGTACAAGAAGCTCTACCTCAATGCTGCAGACGGTACCGCCGGCTTCGACGAGTACGGCAATGAGGCCGAGGTTGTCTACGATCCCAAGACCGAGACCACTACGTTCACCTACGAGTTCACCGAGGACACCGAGATCACGGGCTACATGAAGCTCCATCTTTACGTCGAGTGCCGCGGGTACGACAACATGGACCTCTTCCCCTGGGTCATCAAGCTCGATCATGAGGGCAATTACGTGCCCATCCGTGTCATGGGCGCTCCGTTCCGCGGAGCCTGGGGCTTCCTGCGCTGCTCGCACCGCGATCTCGACCCCAAGTACGCAAGTGACTTCCAGCCCGTGCACAGCCACGAGAAGGAAGAGCGTATGCAGCCCGGCGAGATCGTCCCGGTCGACGTCGAGATGTATCCGCACTCCCGCCTCTGGCACAAGGGCGAGAAGCTCCAGGTCGTCATTGCCGGTCGCTTCATCAAGACCGAGTGGTTCCACGACAACGATATGAACCACAAGACCGATAACGGTGACGGCATGCACGTCATCCATACCGGCGGTGAGCATCAGTCCTACCTGCAGATTCCGGTCGTTCCGCCTAAATACAAGGTCGGCGACTATATCTGGCACGGCGATAACTGCTAGCCTCCGCAGTATTTTCGCCTGCATACGAGGTGCGTTTTCTCTGGCGCGCCCCTTCGGCGCTCCGCTTTGGAGCGACGTCTGGCGGGAGGTTTTGACCTCTCTCTACCTCCCGCCTCTTTAAGGAAGTCACCATGTCTGACCAAAAGAAATTTAATGCCTGGCTGCCGAACTTCGGCGCCAAAGGCTGGGGCATCACCATTGCCTGCTTCGTTTTCTTCTACTTCTATTCGTTCTGGAACGCCGCGACCAACACGTTGTTCGGGCTCTACACCCAAATGTACGGTTGGCAGCAGACTGATATGTCCTATGCCATCACTGTCGCCGGCTGGATTAGTCTGATCGCCGTTGTTCTGTTTGGCACGCTCGGTCGCAAGATCGGCGCCAAGATGGTTTCGGTTATCGGCTTGGCGGGAACAGCTGTCGGTTTTGGCGTGCTTGCCTGTGCAAACACGTTTGAGCTCTTCGTCGCCGGCGTCGTGATCTTCAACTTCTCCATGGTCGCCTACGCCACCATCGGTGTCGGCCTGCTCGGATCTTCCTGGTTCCCGCGCACCAAGGGTGTCTTCATGGGTATTGCCACCATGGGCATGACTATTTCCTCGGCAACCCTGAACCCTATCATCCTGGGCTTTGCCGGCAGTGCGTTTGGTATCTCGGGATTCTTCTGGACCATGGCCGTCGTCGTCGCCATCACGGCCGTCGTCGTCTTCCTCTTCGTCAAGAACAACCCCGAGGAGGCCGGTGCATATCCGGATAATGACCAGTCCGTAAGCCGTGAGGAGCTCGAGGCCGAGTTCAAGGCCGCACAGGAGTACAAGAAGACGAGTCCCTGGACCACCGCCCGCGTGCTCAAGACTCCGCAGACTTGGCTCATCGGCCTGGGCACCGGCCTTCCGATGATGGTCGGAGCCGGCACGATTGCCTTGCTCGTTCCCACGTTGGCGTCGTATGGCCAAGATCCCATGTTCGGTGTTGTGCTGTTGTCGTCCATGTGGCCGATCGGCCTGCTGGGCCACTATCTCATCGGTGTCATCGATCAAAAGATCGGCACCAAGAAGACCACGCTCGTCGTAATCTGCGTGTTGGGCCTGGGTGGCCTACTCGTGAGGCTCGGCGGATCGCACTCCATCGTTTGCGTCCTGGCGACGGCCATGTTTATGTTTGGTCTTTCGGGTGCTGCGAATGTCTGCATGTCGCTGACCGCATCGATCTACGGTCGCGCCGACTTCGAGGTCGCCTACACGCCTATCCAGGTCATTTTCAATGTATTGAACTTTGCCGGCGTGTCCGTCATGTCCACGGTTTCGGCCCTGTTCGGTCCGCAGAACGTCATGCTCGCCGTATTTATCATCTGCATCGTTGCATTCATCCCGGTGATCGCGCTGCCATATAAGCAGATCGCGTCCATTATCCGCTGAGAGTAGCCGTCTGGCAGCTGTGCACCCATTGAGCCGGAGCATCATAGCGGCCAGACCAGCTGTAAGTAACCAAGCCGAGCATTCGCTTGGCAATAACTGTCGATCGGAAAGGATCACATCATGAACGAATTCCAGGAAGAAGTCCTCGACATCCTCAAGGACAAGGCCGTTGACATCTTTGGCGTCGATCGCGGCTCCCTTTCGGCCGAGACCACCTTCGTAGATGACTTGGGTTGCAAGAGCGTGAACATCGTCCAGTTTGCCTCCGCGCTCGAGGATGAATACGAGGTCGAGGTTCCCTACATGCAGCTCAACAAGTGCAAAACGTTTGCCGATGCCTGCCAGTTCGTAGACGATGCCCTGTCCATGTAATAAGCCTCTGGGCGGCCGCGAGCGATTCGCGTCCGCCCTTTCTTATTTGAGAGAAAGGATGATGCCGTCATGGCAACCCTGATCGATACCCTCGTCCAAGACGCCAAGGGCGCACCCAAGCGCGTGGCTCTGCCCGAATGCGAGGCGGAGAAGACCCTTCAGGCAGCCCGTTGCGTGCTCGACGGCGGCATTGGCACGCCGGTTCTTGTAAGCCCGCGTGCCGTGATCGAGGAGACCGCCGCCCGTGCCGGCGTGTCTCTCGACGGCATGGAAATTGTCGATTCTGCCGATGCGGATGCCCTCGAGGCGCTCGCCGTGCGCTTCATGGGTGCTGGCAAACCTCGTCTACTGAGCGAGAAGGGTATTCGCCGTAAACTCAAGAATCCTATGTACTACGCCATGGTCATGGAAGAGCTCGGCGATGTCGACTGCACCTTCTGCGGCCATATCAACACCACGGGTGACGTTCTCATGTGCGCCCAGATGACCATTGGCCTCAAGGAGGGCGTGGACGTGCCGTCCATCCTGGCGCTCGTCGAGACCCCTGGTTTTGAAGGACCCGAGGGCGGCGTGATTTGCTTTACCGACTGTGGCCTGAATCCTGAGCCCAACGCCTCTGAACTTGCCTCTATCGCCATCAGCGCTGCTGACGGCGTGCGCTCCATTATGGGTTGGGAGCCGCGTGTGGCTTTCCTGTCTTTCTCGACCGATGGTTCTGGTGCCGGCGAGTCTGTCGACCGTGTCGAGGAGGCCGTGAAGCTCGTCCACGAGCGTCGCGCCGATATCGCCGCCGACGGCGAGTTCCAGCTCGATGCCGCCATCGATCCGGCTGTCGCCGCCAAGAAGGTCAAGCGTGACAGCGATGTCGCCGGTCGCGCCAACGTGCTTGTATTCCCCGATTTGAATGCTGCGAACATCGCCGTCAAGCTCATCCAGCGTTTTGCCAAGGGCGCGGCGTACGGTCATACGCTTAACGGCTTTGCCAAGCCGGTCGCCGACTCCAGCCGTGGTGCCACGGTCGAGGAGATCGTGGGCGACATCGCAATGCTCGTTCTTGCGGCGCGCTAGGGATCTGCCGTGGACGTAGGCGAGCTCGCTGCCACGTTACCGTATCTGCGGCGCGAGGCCACTCGGAAGCTCGACCGGCGACGTTGTTCGGGGGATTGGTTCGCGCCCGATCCCGCACGGGGATGCATGAGCGGCTGCTGGCTTCACAGGGCTTTTGGTGCCGATGCCCGTCCTGTGGTATTCGAGCTCCATGGTGGCGGTTTCGCGCTCGGTGATGCACGGACAAGCGATTCCCTGTGTTCGTGGATTCGAGATTCGTTCGAGGCGAACGTGGTGGGTGTCGAGTACCGCTTGGCGCCGGAACACCCGTTTCCCGCCGCGCTGGATGATGTGGCAGGTACGGTTCGGCGGATCGTCGTGGGCGATGAACTCGATGTTGAGCCGGGCCGCGTGATCTTGATGGGTTTTAGCGCCGGTGCCAATCTTGCTGCGGCATATGCCCTGCTCTCCCAGCGCTCGGATGAACTCCCATGCGCGTCGGGCTTGGTGCTTCACTACCCATGCCTCGATGTGTCCGAGCGCTTCGATGGGTGCTCCAGCGACGGCGCCAGCTTGGAGGCCGATGCCATGGCGGCCTATTCGGACCTCTATGCGGGCGAATGCGATCAGTGCGACCCGTTGATGTCGCCGCTGCATGCATCCGATTCCGAGCTCGCGGATTTTCCGCGAACGGTGTTAGCGCCCGTAGTCGGCGATGTGCTCCTCGGACAGTCGGAGCGTTTCCGCGAGCGCTTGCTTACCGCTAGTCCTTTCGGGCGCGACCGCGTAGTCTGGCAACCCGTCGATGGCGTGGAGCACGGCTATGTCGAGAGGGATCTCAACACGGCGAACGAGCGGAGTTTTGTCACGAAAGCTATCGCACGGTCACTTGAGCCTCTGCTCGGCCCCGTGCTCCACGATATCCCGTTACCCATACCCGAAGATTCGGAGTAGACGCATATGTGCGAATGGAAGATCAATACCGTCCTGTGCGATTTGGTGCTCGCAATCGTCATCAACACCTCGGCGATGTTGTTCGCTGGCGCGACGTTCACCTTTCAGGCCTGGTATCCGGGCGTGGCGTCGGCGTTTTTCGCCAACGTGCTGCTGCAGTTGGTGCTTCCCGTGCCCGGATTTGCCGCTGCGGTGACCAACTGGGCGGACGGGCGCCGCTGGCGTCCCCTTGTCCAAGTGTTCATGGAGAATCTCGTCTTCGTGACGTGTATCTCATTCACCATGGCCGTGATCCAGACGTCGCCAGGGGGCGATGTCATTGCCTCGTGGCTTGCGACCTATGTGCGGCTCGTATTTGTCGGTTACGTCACGTCGCTTGTCCTTTTTGCCGTTCAAAACCATTAGCCGGGTGTTTCCGTCCAAACGGGACGCCCTTGAACATCAAATGAAGGGAGCTCTTATGAGCTACAAGATCCTGACCCTCTCACCGGGTTCCACTTCCACCAAGGTCGCCGTGTTCGACGGCACCGAGGCTCTCTTCCGCCTGAACGTCACGCATCCTGCCGAGGAGCTTGCCAAGTTCGATCAGGCGGCCGATCAGTTTGAGTACCGCAAGGAGACGATTCTCGCCGCTCTTGCCGAGCACGGTGTCAAGCTCGAGGACATCGATGCGTTCTCCGGCTACTGCGGCGCAATGGGCCCCACGATCGGCGGTATCTTCAAAATCGACGACACCGTGTGCGAGCGTGTGCTGCACGCCGGCGTCAACCATCCCGCCATCCTGGGTGCTCCGCTGCTGCATGCCTTCGCCCAGCAGGTGAACAAGCCCGCGTACGCTGTCAATCAGCCCGATACCGACGAGCTCGAGGATGTCGCCCGCATTACCGGTTACCCCGGTGTTTACCGCAAGAGCCACGTGCATTGCCTCAATCAGAAGGAATGCGCTATCCGCTGCGCCACCGAGCTCGGCACCACGTATGGCGAAGGCAATTTCATTGTTGCGCATGTGGGCGGCGGTCTTTCTGTGGCCTGCCACAACCACGGCAGCATGATTGATACCAACGACGTGCTCGAAGGCTCCGGCCCCTTCGCGCCCAACCGCTCGGGCGATGCGCCGCTTAAGCCCGTCGTCAAGCTCGCGTTCTCCGAAGGCGCGAGCCAAAAGCAGATGAACGGCGTGATCGGCAAGACCGGTGGTCTCCTGGGCCTGTGCGGCACCGATGACGCTCGCATTATCGATAAGCGTATCGAGGAAGGCGACGAGTGGGCCAAGATTGTCTATGACGCCATGGCATACCAGGTCGCCAAGTACATTGGTGCTTTCGCTGCCGTACTCAAGGGTAAGGTCGACGGCATCGTTCTGACCGGCGGTGTCTCCAATGACCCGTACTTCACCGGTTATGTGAGCGAGCGCGTCGAGTGGATCGCCCCGGTCAAGATCTACGGCGGCGACTTCGAGATGGACGCTCTCGCGTCCGGTGCCATCCGCGCTCTCGAGGGCACCGAAGAGGTCATGACTTACACCGGTGAGCCCTCTTGGAAGGGCTTCCAGATGCCCGGTGCCTTCGATGACGTGATGGCATAGGGGAGCGCTTCATATGGCTTCGTCCCCTGCGACCGCCCTGGGCAAAAGCGGTTTTCACTACGCCTACCTCATCGTCGCCTGCGGCATCGCGCTCACTTGTGTGCCGTGCGCGCTGGTGCTGTCGTGCGCCGGCATCTTCTTCACGCCCGTAAGCTCGTTTTTCGGTGTGAGCAAGGCTGAGTTCTCCCTGTACTTCTCGATTCTTAACGCTTCCATGATGGTGAGCCTTCCCGTAGCTGGCAAGCTCATGGGCCGATTCGACATGCGCGTCATCCTGTCGGCGTGCGTCGCGATGTGCGGCTGTGGTCTCATCGCGTTCTCGATGTTCAACGAGATGTGGCAGTTCTACGTTGTGGGGGCTTTGCTCGGTCTCGGCCTTGCGCCCCTGCTGTACCTTGCCGTGCCTTCGCTCATCAACGCCTGGTGCGTCAAGCGTGTGGGCTTCTTTGTGGGGCTCTGCATGGCGTTCACCGGTATCGGCGGCGTCATTTTCAATCCCGTGGGCAGCGCGCTCATCGCCTCCGGCCCTGAAGGGTGGCGCACCGGCTACTTGGTGTTTGGCGTGATCATCTTAGTCGTAACGTTGCCGTTCACGTTGTTCGTGGTTCGCTCGAAACCTGCCGATAAGGGCCTCGAGCCCTACGGCGCTTCCGACATTGCGGGCGCAAAAGGCGAAGGCCACGTGGCCGTGCGCGGCGTTGATTGCGCGGTGGCGCTCAAGAAGCCGGCGTTTTACGCGCTGGCGGCGTTTTGCGGGCTGATCACCTTGAACCAGAACGTCTACCAGTTCCTGCCGTCGTTCGTGTCGAGCCTCGTCGACTCCGGTATGGGGCATCTGGCTGCGCTCACCGGTTTGATCGCATCGCTGTGCATGGGCGGGCAGGCTATCGGCAAGGTCGTGTTAGGCACGATCGCCGACCGCAGCGCCAAGGTTGCGCTGAGTTGTGGCATTCTGTCGGGCATGGTGGGTATCCTGGCCATAATGCTGCTGCCGGGGGAGAGCGTGGCGCTGCTGGTGGGTTCGTTCCTTTTCGGTCTGGTGTACTCGTGTACCACGGTGCAGACCCCGTTGCTCACGCGTACCGTGTTCGGCGAGCGCGACTACACGTCCATCTACTCCAAGGTGTCTATGGTGGGGTCGTTGTTCGGAGCCGTGTCCGCCGTGCTGTGGGGATGGGTGTGCGACCTGCCGAACGGCTATAACGTCATGTTCTGCTTGAGCCTTTTGGCCATGGCGTCGTGTCTGGCACTGGGCCTGTACGCTCTGGCGCAGCGCAAGAAGATGCGTGAGCTGTACAAGTAGCTCTCAAAACAAGTTGTGCTCCGTGCAATGGGCCGCCCAGCATCGGCGGCCCATTTTTGTATCTCTGAATTCGGATTTTGGGGTGCGCCCATAAAGCTGGAGAGCTGTCTCGAAGGAGAAAGCCGTGGCGTACTCTCAGAAAGTTGTCAGCGAGGTTCTCGCTTGCATCGACGACGGCCATACGTGCAGGCAAACTGCATGCCGTTTCGGGGCCAGCAGGACCTCCGTATCCCTTTGGAAGCGCAAGCGCGATGGGCCATCGAGAAAGACCCATCGCATCCTGTAAGTCGGATCTCGGCCGTTGAGTGCCGGAATCTGGACGTGAGCCGGGACAGTTTTCGTTTTGTGGGACAATGCAGCCAGGCTTCGTTGTTCGGGGCATTGTTCCGGTTTGTGAAATGGGGGATACCGTGATCAAGGGCATCGGGATCGATGCGGTCGATATCGAGGAGATGCGCCGGCTTTGTGCCGATATGGACGGCTCGTTCGTTCGGCGCACCTTTACCGCTGCGGAGCGCGCGCAGGCAGCTGAGTGCCATGACCCTGCACAGACCCTCGCCGGCAAGTTTGCCGTCAAGGAGGCCACATTCAAAGCGCTGGCGCAGCTTACGACCGATGGCTTTGATTTTCGGATCGTCGAGACGCTGGAAGACGATAACGGCGCGCCGCACATCACGTTCGCGGGCCGAATGGCCCCGGTGCTGGAAGAGGCCGGTGTCTCCGAGTTGCTTGTCTCCATCACCAACGAACGCAATTTGGCTATAGCGATCGTGCTGGCGCAGTGATTCACGGTTCTGGGTGCGTTGCTTGGCGTTCTCAGTGTGCCGAGATCTTTCTTGCGGGATGAGTACGATAGTTCCGTTAATTCGATTGAGGAAAGCAGGGGTTCATGGATTTTGCCGTTGAGAACGAGGGAGCGACGCTCGTATGCCGAGAGGTTTGCGGGCAGGACGTCTGCGCAGATGCCGTGCCGATCGTGTGCGTGCACGGGGCATGCGTGGACAAGACGTTCTTTGACGGGTTCGCTTGCGAGCTCGGTCGCATCCGCCGCGTTATCACATACGACCGGCGCGGCTCCGGCGAGAGCTCCGTGGCGGCCGATAGCTCCTATGACGTCGCCGCGCAGGCCGAAGATCTCGCTGCGGTGATCGAGCGCGTCGGTACGCCCTGCGATATCCTCGCCCACAGCGCCGGTGCGTTGATGGCGCTCGAACTGCTGGGCGCGCGCCCCGAACTGGTCCGACGCGCCATCCTGCACGAGCCTGCCGTGTCGGGCGAGGGCGTCGGCTTGGGCACGAGTCCGGTTGTGCTTAAGATGATTGAGGCGGGAAAGATCTCGCGAGCCCTCATGCTCTTCTTGAATGCCATTGGCGATTCGGACCCCGAGGCCCCCAAACTGACGCCGGCGGAGGTCGAACATGCCCTGCGTAACGGTCGCTGCTTTATGGCAAACGAATACGCGACCAACATGACGTATGTCCCCGATTGGGAGAAGGCTCGTGCATCGGGGTCAGTCGCGGCCGTATGTCTGGGCGAGCTCTCGATCGGGACGCCCCGCGAAGAGGGGACGCGTGCCGCAGCTGCACTCTTAGGCTGCCCCATCGTAACGCTCCCCGGCGCCCATAACGGCTTGCGCGATCGCCCGTGCGCGGCAGCCCAGGCCATTCGCGATATCTTGGATTCGTAACACAGACGATGTTTCGAGAGCGTAGATGTCCTGAGCGTTTCTGGCTTGTTAATAATCACGTCCTCAATCACGCGTCTGTCGCTCCATCCATACCGCCTGCCAGGACATAAAAATGTAACGATAATCAGGACCCACCTGTGGCTTCAAGATGCTATCCTTGTACGAATTGATGTACACCGTGGCCAAGGCAACGATAGAAGGGGCCAAGATGGTCAATAATCACGAGGCCAATCTAACCGACGAAGAGGCTGCCGCCGAGGTGGCCCGCGTCGCGAAGACCTACCCCGTGGTGCGTTTGCTGTCGGCCGATCAGATTAAGAGCGAGCCTAACTGCTTGCTCGCCGGCGATCGCTGCCCTTGTCTGCGTCAGTCGAGTCTTGAGGCCTTGGCAGATTCGGGTGAGGTGTCGGAGCAGCTGCTCAATGATGGTATTGAGTACCGCGCTCGTCTGCGCCCTCTAAAGGTCGAGGGCGAGCCTCACGTCTTGCTGATGGTGCGTCCGATCGATGAGCAAGAGGCTGCAGAAGAGGACCTTGTCTACACCGACGTGCTGACGAGCGTGCATAATCGCCGATATTACGAGGAAAAGCTTCGCAGTGCCCGCATGAACGCCGGCGTGGCGATGATCGACCTCGATGATTTTAGGGTCTTCAACGATACGTGCGGTCGTCATGCCGGCGACCTTGCGCTCGGTGCTGTGGCGGCGGCCATTCGCGGCAGCATTCGCTCGACTGACGAGCTTGTGCGCCTTGGCTGCGACAAGTTCGTGGCCGTCATGCCCAATATCCCCTCCGATGACTTTGCGCGTCGCCTGCGCCATGTATCCGATGCCGTTCATGCCACGATCGTCCCGGGCCATGAGCGCGTCAGCTTGTCGGCGTGTGTGGGCGGCGTTCGCATTAACGGCGAGACGGTCGATGAGGGCGTAAGCCGCGCGGTTCAGCTTTTGAGCCACGCCAAGGCAAAGCCCGGTACGGTCGTGACCGACAACGACGCAATCGCGACTTTCCAAAGCCAAAAGCCCTCGATCCTTATTGTCGATGACTCCGAGATGAACCGTGTCATCCTCAACGAGATGCTCAAGGACGAATATCGCGTCTTGGAGGCGGACAATGGCCGCGCGGCGCTCGACATGGTCGACCGCTACGGCGATGAGCTGTCGCTTGTGCTGCTCGACATTATCATGCCGGGTATGAACGGCTTTGAGGTGCTGGGCGAACTATCACGCCGATCTGCCGCCGATAACCTGCCCGTCATTATGATTTCGAGCGAAGATTCCGACGACGTGGTGCTGCGCGCCTACGAGCTGGGTGCATCGGATTACATCAACCGTCCGTTTAATGCGCGCGTCGTGCGCCGCCGCGTGAGTAACACCATCCGCCTGTACGCCAAGCAGCGTCGCCTGACGAGCTTGCTGTCTCAGCAGTACAACGAGCGCGTCAAGAACAGCCGCATGCTGATCGATATCATGGCCGGCGTCATGGAGCTTCGTAACGGCGAGAGTGGCCTGCACGTCACGCATATCGAAAAGCTGACCGAGCTGTTGCTGGGCTGCCTGGTGCATCGCAGCGACCAGTTCCCGCTCGACAACGAGCAGCGTTCCACGATTGCTATGGCCTCGGCGCTGCACGATATCGGCAAGATGTCGATCGACGATGCGATTCTCAACAAGCCCGGACGCCTGACGTCCAAGGAGTTCGAGATTATGAAGACCCACACCACCCTCGGTGCCGATATGCTGCTTGAGTTGGGCCGTCAGCATGCCGGCAATTCCTTGTTGGAGTACGCATACCAGATCGCGCGCTGGCACCACGAGCGTTGGGACGGCAAGGGCTATCCAGACGGCCTTAAGGGCGACGACATTCCCATTGCCGCGCAGGTGGTCTCGGTGGCCGACGTATACGATGCGCTCACGAGCGTGCGCGTGTACAAGGACGCCATCCCGCACCAGGAAGCGATTCAGATGATTCTGGACGGCAAGTGCGGTGAGTTTAACCCGCTACTGCTCGACTGCCTGCTCGAGGTGCAAGACCGTATTGCCGAAACGCTGGCTCGCCCTGCCGACGTCGTCGCGTTTCCCACGATTTAGTTTGATCGAAGGAGTTTCATTCCATGAATTCCATGCGTGAAGCGTATGAGAAGATCGGCGCCGATTACGATGGCGCATCCGTTCGGCTGATGGGCGAGGAGATGCTCGCCCGCTTTGCCCTTAAGTTCCTGGATGACGAGAGCATGGACAAGTTCGAGGCCGCTATGGCGGCAGGAGACGCCGAGAGTGCGTTTATGGCCGTGCATACGCTCAAGGGCGTGAGCCAGAACCTGGGGTTCGACAATCTGTACGAGCCGGCGGTTGTGGTGACCGAGGCGTTGCGCGATGCCGATACCGTTGACGGCGCCCGTGATGGGATACATGCACTGCGACAGCAGTATGCGGCAACGATGTCGGCCCTGCGCGAGGCGGCCGAGTAAGAGGCTGTGAGCCTTGATGACTATGAGAGTGGACAATCTCCCGTTTTAGGCCCGGTGGCGGCCTCAAAGTGGGAGATTATCCACGCTCGTTCGATACGTGTCCAAAAATCCACGCTCACCTCTTCTGACTAGTGAATGGCCTATGCGCACTGGCGGGGCTTTCCGCATGCAATCCATATCGTTGTTCGATAAACTGTTCGAATAACGATAGAGTCGATGAGGGTGAGTGTATGTCCAACAGCGTTCAGCGTATGGCCAAGGCGGGCGAAAATATCAGGAAGCTTGGTTTTTGCATGGCAGCCGTTTTTGCAGGGATGCTCGTCGCTTTTGCCGCGTTGGTTGTTTACGTGATCTGGTATGCGGTTGCAAACGTTGTTTCTGTCGATTCTTTCGGTGTCGTGACGCTTCTCGATGGCGGGAGCATCGTTATCCCAAGCGGGCTGTGCCTGGCACTCGTCGTGGGTGTTTCGCTTGTCGTTTTGTGCGGAATCAGCCATAACATCTCTCGGGGCGTCTCGCCCTTTACCAAGGCGCATGTGCGGCTTATCCGTGTTCTCGCGCTTGCCTTTGCTGTTAACGCCGCGGTTTCGCTTGTTGGTGCCTATGGATCGGTCAATCTCACCATTGGCGGACTGGAGCTTTACATTGTGCCTCATTCCTTCGTTATTGAGATTTGCCAAGGCGCTACCTTTGATGCGGGGTCGTTTATCGGCGCAGTTGTCTGTTTGTTTATCTCGGCGATCTGGAGTTATGCCTCGCTGCTCCAAGAGCAGTCTGACGAGCTTGTGTAGGAGGAAACATGAGCTATCTCATCATCGAGCTTGAGACGCAGCTGCTTAAGACCGGAAAGACCAGCGCTGATCTGATTCGGGCGACGGGGCATACTCCGGCTAATATTTCAAAGCTTAGAAACGGAAAGATAAAAGCTATTCGCCTAAAGACGCTTCTCGATATCTGTGATGAGCTTGATTGTCAACCGGGAGATATTATTCAGCGCGTGAGCGAGAAAGAGCTTGAGGAGCTTATTGTCGAGCGTGCAAAAAACGTTGTGAGGCAGATGCGGGACGGCGGAGGCAATGAGGCGTCGCTTCCGACATCAGTCTTTGCTGTCGATTTGAGCGACGAGTAGCTTAGGGCGAACAACTAAAACGAAATATCAGCGTGAAGGGACCCGTGTCTAACACGGGTTCTTTCTTTTAGATTATCTTGACAAATATGAGTTATCGAAAAACAATAACAACTATGGAAAACGATAAAGTAAAGAAGGAACGATATGAGCGGTTTTGCTATCAAGCGGAACGGGAGGCCAATGAACGTATCAACGATAAGGCTATCAAGGGTGTCAAAGCACTATGGGAGGCGCCGCGTTTTGCATGACGTTTCCTTCGAGGTGGATCAGTCTGAGCTCTGCGCCCTTGTTGGTGCAAACGGGGCGGGCAAAAGCACGCTTATTAAAATCGTATTGGGCCTCTGTGAGCCATCGTCGGGGAGCGTGGAGCTCTTTGGAGGCAAGTCGAAAAAAGAGCTGAGCCTGATGCGGACGCGTGTCGGCTATGTGCCAGATTCCTGCGGAGCATACCAATCCCTCAGTGCGGCTGAGAATCTTCGGATCCGATGTGCGGAATGGGGGCTCGATGAGAAACGTGAGGTTCCTCGTGTCTTGGGCCTAGTCGGGCTGGACGTCGATGAGAAAAAGAGCGTGAGCAGTTTTTCTCTGGGAATGAAACGGCGACTGGATATAGCTACGGCTTTATTGGGCGACACCGACGTACTAATTTTCGATGAGCCGGCAAATGGATTGGATCCGTTGGGCATCGAGAGTATATGGGCCCTTATCGGTCGATTGAATCGGGAGCAGGGCAAAACCATGCTTATCTCTAGCCACGACTTGGATGAGCTGGCATCGGTTGCAACAAGCTGCCTGTTTCTTCATGACGGTGAACTGCTAAAAAAGGAATCGATGGACGTCATAAGGGATGAGGCGCCATCCCTAAAAGAGTATTACAGGCGCTTGATGAAGGCGGTCTCGCTATGAAGCGGGCGATCCATCCCATAAAGGCAGATATGATGCGTTTGCACAGGATATTTCCGGCGAAGTTTGGTCTTGCGCTTATGCTGGCGTTCGGCCTTCTCTTCGGCATCTTTCTAAAAAACGGAACAACGTTGCTCGCCTTTGGCTATGGCGTTTGTGGGGAGGATATTGGTTTCCTCTGGAATGCAATCGATCCTTCTGCGCCTGATGAGTCCCTTGCGCGCAGCGCTTTTGCCGGTACATCCCTGTTCGTTCCACTCATCGTTTGTTTGGTGCTTTTACAGGAGCATGGCTATAAAGAGGGGCACCGAATTTCTTCGGCAAGAGGTCTCAACCGCTTTTATGGGGCTCTAGCCCATGCATTTTCGTCTGCTTTAATAATTGGCGCAGCGTATAGCGCGCTTTGCCTTCTTCTTTTTGCAATAGCCATAATACGTGGAGGGCATAACTACTCGCACAACATACTAACTGTATTTTTGCCTGCAATGATAGTCAACGCCGTATTGGTGATATCGGTTGCGCTGGAGACGGTGACCATCTATCGGATAACGGGCAGCGCTGTATTGAGCGGGGCCGTGGTGATAGTTGGATTTGTCATGAGCTTGACGCTCTACGGAGCCTTCCTTCAGGCACCTATACCATCCTTGCGATGGATCTTCTTCCTTCCGGGGCCGTACCTTGGAGTCGGATGTGCCCTTGGGTATAGCGATATGGGGCAGCTGACGCTTCTGGGATATGGCGTGGCAGCCAGCTGTCTATCGGTATTGATTTACGCTCTCTTGAGCTTTCGCGCTGGGGGGTGTGCTCAATGGCTCGTCAGATTAAAAGACTTCTCCAGTCAGAATTGAAGCATGTGAGCAAATGGGCGTACGCCTTAATCCTGGTAATTTATGCGTACATGGTGATATTGCAGCTTAATTCTTTCCCGATGTGGTTCTGTAGCCTCCGTGAGAACAGTTTCTTGGGTTTTTTCCCAGACCCGACGCTTCGGCTATCGGCGGAGGATGTCCTTCTATTTGGTAATGCAGAGGTTTTTCGCGGTCTGCTGTTCAACGTAGCCCCGTTGGCTCATGCATTGTTCTTTCCGTTCATCGCAGCTTGCATTGTGCCGCGTTTTGTCAGTTCGAGCTTTGCAGAGGAACCGTGGGGGCTGTCGGAGGCTCGGGGAGGGAAGCGGGCGTGCGCTACTGTTGCACGAGCGATACTGTCTTCACTTGCCCTTTTGGGCGCTTTTGTCCTGTCGAGCGTCGTTTTGTACTGCCTTAACTGCGCAATCGTTTTAGATGCTCAACAGCATCTCAACCTGCATGTATTTTGCTATCGACTTGTTCTTGCAGCTGTTGCCTGCCTTGCATACGTGGTCTCTTGCGTGATCGTTGTTTCCTACTTTGGATCCGGCTTCGGTCCGATTGGCATGCTATTGCTTGTCAACGTCGTAGCGATCTACATACAGGTCGGGGTCAATTCCATGCTTCCGCTTCCGTCTTCGATGCTCATGTGGATTTGCGGCGTGACCCCGTTGGAGGATAGTCAATGCACTTCGATTTTAATTGACTGTCTCATAAACGTAGCAAGCGTTTTTGCCATTTGCTTTACCGTCGACCGATTGCGGTCGAGATTTCTTTGATTGTTTGTGAGGGATAAACATACCGAGCGTATCAAATACAGGGGGGGCGGGCACCGTGGCTGGTGTCCGCCCCCCCCTCCTGGCTTAGGAGGCTTTAACTTGTGTAGCTTGCGAGCTAACGGGCCTGCTTAACCTTTGCCGCCGCCTCGACAAACGACTTCCACAGGTTAAAGTCGGTCTCGATCGTCTGCCAGGTGTACTCGGGATGCCATTGCACGCCCAGGCAGAAAGGCTGTCCTTCGACCTCGATGCACTCGGGAACGCCGTCGGTTGCCTTGGCGACCAAGCGCGTGCTCTTACCCAGACGGTCGACGCAGCAGTGGTGTGCGGAGTTGGTTTGGATCAGCCTGTGTCCGCCAACCGCGCGGTCGAGCAGCGAGCCCGGCACGACCTCGACGGGATGCACGGGGTCGTTGAGCACGTGGGTATGGCGCCACTGCGTGCGGCCCTCGCGAGCGCCCAGGCTCGGCACGTCCATGCACAGGGTGCCGCCAGTGGCGACATTGAGCAACTGCGTGCCGCGGCAGGTGGTAAAGAGCGGCTTTTTGGCGCGGAGCACCTCGCCGACCAGTTTAAACTCAAAGCTATCGCGGATCTCGCAGCAGAGAGTGGGGTCGTAGGGTCGATCATCGCCCCAACGTTTGGGATTGACATCGGGGCCGCCGGGAATGGCGATACCGTCGGCGATATCGACGTAATGACGGATGACCTCAATGTCCTCGGTGATGGACATCTGCAGCGGCAGGCCGCCGGCGGCAAGGATGGCATCGACAAAGACGCTGGCAATCTCCTCGTTGGGGGAGAGCGTTTCGCTCAAAAACGGCTTTGCCTCTTCCCAACGCGGCGCGACGAGGATAAGCGGGCGGTCGGCAGGGGCGACGTCGACATGCGGGGTATAGGACGATGAAGTGCGAGTTCCGATCATAGGTGTAACTTTCGAATCTAAAGGTGACAGGGCGCATAAGAGACGTGGGACAACACTTCCGATGGATTTGTCCCACGGGATGGCTGGTTAGTGGCCCTTGATGGAGTTGAGGAAGTCCTGGGCGCGCTTGGTCTGGGGATGGTCGAAGAACTCGTCGGGCGTGCCGGTCTCCACGATCTGACCATCGGCCATAAATACGACGCGGTCGGCTACGCGGCGGGCAAAGTTCATCTCGTGCGTAATCACGATCATCGTCATGCCCTGCTGGGCCAGACGAACCATGACCTCGAGCACCTCATTGATCATCTCGGGGTCAAGGGCGCTCGTAGGCTCATCAAAAAGCATGGCCTTGGGCTGCATGGCAAGCGAGCGAGCGATGGCCACGCGCTGCTGCTGGCCGCCCGAGAGCTGTGCGGGCACCTTATCGGCCTGCTCAGCCACGCCCACGCGGCTCAGGAGGTCCATGGCGCGCTCGCGAGCCTCGTCCTTGGACACGCCCAGCACGTCGACCGGACCCAGCATGACGTTCTGCAGCACGGTCATGTGCGCGAATAGGTTGAACTGCTGAAACACCATGCCCAGCTCGGCGCGCATGCGGGCAAGATCTTTGCCTTCTTGCGGCAAGGGCTGGCCCTCGATGAGGATCTCACCCGAGTCGATAGTCTCCAGGCGGTTGATGGTACGGCACATGGTCGACTTGCCCGAACCCGAGGGGCCAATCACGACAACGACCTCGCCGCGGTCGACCGAGAGGTTGATGTCATTGAGGACATGCAGATCGCCGTAGTGCTTATCGACATGCTTGAGCTCGATCAGCGGCTGGTTGCCGGAAGCGGAAGTGCTCTGTGCCATAATGCTCGGCTCCTTATTCCTAGAAATCGTAAATCGTTAGCGGATGATGGTCGCGCCGGTCTTGTGCGAAACGTAGACGGCGGCCTTGTTAATCGCGACATTGATGAGGATGTAGATGACCGCGATCACCAGGTAGACCGACACGAGGGCGTCGTAGTTGGTGATAAGCACGCGGGCGTTTTGCATCAGGTCGGGGTAGCTCACCACGTAGGCGACGGTGGTGTCCTTGACCACGACTACGAGCTGCGAGATCAGCGACGGGATGATAAACCGAATCGCCTGGGGCAGCACGATTTTAAAGGTGATTTTGGCCTTGGAGAGGCCGAGCGCCTGGGCTGCCTCGACCTGGCCGCGCGGTACGGCGTTGACGCCGGCGCGGAAGATCTCGGCCAGTACGCCGGCTGCAGCGAGCGCGACGGGAAGCGTGAGCATCCAAAACGACGGCAGTGCGATCTTGTACTGCGGCAGCACCAAAAAGAAGAAGTAGATGAACAGAAGGCTCGGCACGCCGCGGAAGAAATCGGTGAGTACGCGGCAGGCCAGCTGCAGCGGCTTGATGTCGCTGGTACGGCCGAGCATGAGGGCTAAGCCCAGAGCCAGTGCGATGGCGCCGGCGGTGAGCGCGACTTTAACGGTGCCCTCAAAACCGGCAAGCAGGAACTTCCAGGTGGTGAGGTGCGTAAAGAAGTACCAGTAATGGACCGAAAGCTGGCCGGTCACGTAAAAGCGCTGCAGTACCAGAGCGATGAGCGCGGCCACGGCAACAAGTGAGATGGCGGTGCCGATGCGAATCTTGGCGCGCATCTTGGGGCCGGGAGCCTCGTAGAGCGCATCGCGCATGGTAAGTGCAGGGGAGGAATGTTTGCTCATCGGAGGATCCTCACCTTCTTATCGATGTAGTTGCCAATGTGGCTCACCACAAAGGCCGTGCTCAGGTAGCCAAGCGCCGAGATAAAGAACGCGGCGACGCCGCCAAGCGAGCGCGTGTTGATATAGCTCACGACGCCGGTGAGCTCCTGCGGTTGAAGCGGCACTTGGCTGCCGAGGGCGGTGGTGAGCATGACGGCGATAAAGAGGTTCGTCATGGGCAGCACGCTCGAACGCAATGCCTGCGGAATCACGATCTTGGCGAGGATACGGTTGAAGCTCATGCCCAGCGAACGGGCGGCTTCTACCTGACCGACGCCGACGGTGTTGATGCCGCTCATAAAGTTCTCGGATCCAAAGGCAGAGCCCAGCAGCACCGTGGCGACGATGACGCAGGTGCGGTAGGGCAGGACGACCTTGAGCGGCGGCAGCGCATAGACGACGATGATGAGTAGCGCGATGCCGGGGATGTTACGGAAGACCTGCACGTACAGGTCGCCAAAGACGCGCAGCGGCTTGAGCGGCGACACGCGCATCACGGTGACGGCAACAGCCAGCACCATGGCGATGGCAAACGACTCAAGCGTCATGCCCCAGGTTGCGAGCAGCGCGTCGATATAGTTCTGGCCATAGAGCGACCAGAGCTCGGAGAGACTCATGCGGACCTCCCGCCGGTAAGGAAAGGGGCTCCCGTATGTACGGAAGCCCCGACAACTCAGTAAGGAAACAGTTTAGCGCAATAAAGCGTTCCGTACGTTTCCATATGGTTTCGTAGCGGCTGTTGCCCAGCTTACAAGCTTAGGCGCCGACCTCGGGCAGCTCGGGAACGTTGGTGTCGCCCGTGCGGTCGCCGATGCAGATCTGCCACAGCTCGGTCCAGGTGCCGTCGTCCTCGATCTTCTTAAGGAAGTCGTTGACAAAGGCGACGCCGTCGGAATCGAGCGGCAGGCCGATGCCGTAGGGCTCCTTGTTGCCGAAGGGCTTGCCGGCGATCTTGTACTTGCCGGGCTCGCGGACCAGGGCGCTCTGCTGCATGTTGTTGTCGATGACGTAGGCGTCAACACGACCCTGCTGGAGTGCCTGGCGGGCCTCCTCGTCGGTCTTGAACTCCTGCTGGCTGGCCTTGGGAGCGAACTCCTCCAGGATGGCGGGGCCGTTGGAGCCGGACTGGACGGCGATGTTCTTGTCGGCCAGGTCGTCGACGCTCTTGATGTCGTCGTTATCGGCGAGCACCAGGATGGCCTGCTGGGTGTAGTAGTAGGGACCGGCGAAGGAGACGAGCTTCTTGCGCTCATCGGTGATGGTGTAGGTGGCGAACACAGCGTCGACCTGGCCGTTCTGCAGGACGGACTCGCGCGTGTCCGAGGTCACCTGGGTGATCTCGACCTTGTTCTCGCCCAGAATGTAGTTGGACAGGAGCTGTGCGATGCCGGCGTCGAAGCCGCGGGTCTTGCCATCCTTCTCGTTGAGGAGGGAGAAGAGCGTGGAGGTCTGAACGCCACCGATCTTAAAGACGCCGGCGTTCTTGACGGCAGTTGCCCAAGTGCTGGCGGCGATGGCATCGTCGTCGGCCTTGGGGCCGTTGTCGACGAGCTTGTCGAATGCCTTGGCGTCGAGGGTGGTGGAAGCCTCGGTATCGTCGGAGCTCTTGGAAGAGCCAGCAGCGGAGCCCTTGTCGGCCTCGGCGCTGGTGTCGGAGCAGCCGGCAAGACCAAGGCCGGCGACGGTTGCGAAGGTGGCGGCGACAAAGCCGCGGCGGTCGAGAACGACCTGCTGGGAGAGGTTCTTGCTCATAGGAGAACACCTTTCTCAATAAAATCCCTAGCGGTTGAGTAGAGTTATACCCTATCCCGCTCAAATGGGTCAACACGAAATAACTCAGAAACATACTTACCTTATGGGTTATTCTACCTACCAAAAAGGGACAGGTTTATTTTGGCAGGTTTTATCTGGGGAAACGTCGATTATTACAGCTGAGATAGCGTTTTGCGTGACCTAAAACCACCACAAAGGGGACAGGCACCTTTGTGGTGGTTTGGGCTGGTACGGCGGCCGGTCTCGTTGTTTTGTCTCAATCTGTAACATCTGCAGCCATTTTTGACGAGTAACTGTTACAGATTGAGATTTTCTCTTCAGGGGAATTCGAATGTCTCGATCTGTAACAGTTAGACGAGGAAATGGGTTCTAACTGTTACAGATCGAGATTTTATCCTTAGGGGGATTTGAATATCTCGATTTGTAACAGTTAGACGGGAATTCGGACCATAGATGTTACAGATCAAGATAATCGCGCCGCGAAAATAAAAACCTCCGCAGGGGTGCTTCCCTTGCGGAGGTTTTCTTACTCGTTGAGTAGCCTTACGGCTTCGGCGGCCATGTTCTCGACCGTCATGCCGTTCTGAGCGAGCAACTCTTTGGGGTCGTAACGGTCGGGGAAGCCCTTGGCGATGCCGAAGGTGCGCGTGCGCACGGGCGTGCAGGCCAAGTAGCACGCGACACGCTCGCCCCAGCCACCGTCCAAGATGCCGTCCTCGAGAGTGACGACAACGCGATGCTCGGCGGCAAGGCTGTCGAGGAATTCACGGTCGAGCTCAGTTGCATAGCGCGGGTTGACGAGCGTGGCCTCGATGCCGTACTCGGCAGCCAAGCGGTTTGCCACGCGCTCGCCCAGCTCAAAGAAATCGCCAAGCGCGAGCACGGCCACGTCGCGACCCTGGCGCACCACGTTGTAACGAACGGCGCCGTAATCGGCGTCCTCGGCAGGCGCCAAGTCGGGGCGGCTTACCAAGCCAATGCCCGGCACGCGGATCGCCACGGGATGCTCGCGGTGATCGAGCGACCAGCTTAACATGGACAGATATTCCTCCATGCAGGCCGGCGCCAAGTAGTGCATGTTGGGAAGTCCGCCCAGCATGGAAATATCAAAGAACGAGAGGTGCGTCTCGGACGTGGTGCCAAAGATCGACGCGCCAAACACCAAGATGGTTGCGGGAGCGTCGTTGAGGCACAGGTCGTGCCACAGTTCGTCGTAGGCGCGCTGCAAAAACGTGCCGTACACGCCAAAGACTGGCTTGGCGCCCGAGCGCGCAAGTGCGGTGGCAAAGGTCACGGCGTGTTCCTCGGCAATGCCCACGTCGACAAACTGCTTGCCTGCCGCGGCGCGAAGCTCGGGTGTAAAGCCCATGATGTAGGGCGTGGCAGCCGTGATGCCCACGACCTGCGGATCGCGCTCGATGGCGGCGCTCAGGGCCTCGCCCGTAATGTCGGCATAGGTGCACGGCGCGGGCTCGCTCGGATGGCCCGGGCAGAGCTTGCGGCCGGTCGCCATGTCAAAGGGGCCTACGTGATGCCAACGCTCGGGATCGCTCTGGGCTGGCTCAAAGCCCTTGCCCTTGGCGGTGGAGACGTGCAGCACGATGGGATGATCGATATCGCGCAGTTCCTGCAGCGCGTCGACGAGGGCCAACACATCGTTACCGGCGTCCAGATAGCGGTAGTCGAGCCCCATCGCGCGGAAAACGTTGCGCTCGCAGGTGCCGTTGCTGGCGCGCAGCTCGGCCAGATTGCGATACAGGCCACCGTGGTTTTCGGCGATGGACTGGTCGTTATCATTGACGATGATGATCAGGTTGCTGTCGAGATCGGCGGCATTATTAAAGCCCTCAAACGCCAAGCCGCCCGAAAGCGAGCCGTCGCCAATGATGGTAATGACGTTGTACGTATCGCCCGCCAGGTTACGAGCGTGTGCCAGGCCGCAGCCCAGGCTCACCGACGTGGAGGTATGGCCCATGGCAAACAAGTCGTGATCGGACTCGTCGGGATTGGCAAAGCCAGAAGCCTCACCATAACGCTCCGGATCGATATAAGTGTACGCGCGCCCCGTCAGCGCCTTGTGGGCGTAGGTCTGGTGCGAAACGTCAAAGACAATCTTGTCGATGGGGGAGTTAAACACGCGATGAAGCGCAACCGTAAGCTCAACGACGCCCAGGTTGGGGGCAACGTGCCCGCCGACGGCGGCGGAGCTTTCGAGGATTGCCTGACGGATCTCGCCGCAGAGCAGCGGAAGCTCGGCGCGGTCGAGAGCCTTGACGTCCTCGGGCGTTGTCGTTTGCGTAAGCAGCATCGTTGTGGGTTACTCCATGCGAATCGTGCGCCGGCACTCCCTCGGCCGGCACAATTGCACAAGACAGTCTCGCACATTTTGGCGTTTGATATGTGACGGCGGCGCGGTAATTCGCCAACTGGTGGGGCAAAACGTTTTGTCCGATGCCATACTGGTAGATTCGATGATGATTTTATTCATTGCGTGCAGGCCGTGACTTGCCGTCGCGGGCCGCTGGAAGGAGGCCGCATGTCCGATACCGTTCGTGCCGAGAAAATCGCGTGCGAAGTAGACCATGCTGCCCGTCAACTAGCACAGGCGGGCCGTCTGGACCTGACGCGCGAGTTTATCCAGCATGGCGATGTGACGGTGTATACGCATGTGACTTCGGTGGCGCGGGCAAGTCTGTCATTTGCCGAGCGCTTGGGCCGTGCTGGCATTTCGGTCGACCGCGCCTCGCTGCTGCGCGGGGCCCTGCTGCACGATTACTTTCTCTATGACTGGCACGATCCCGACCCAAGCCATCGACTGCATGGCTTTCGCCACCCGTTTTTTGCCCTGGCGCGCGCGGAGGAAGATTTTGAGCTGACGTCGCGCGAGCGGAATATTATCGTGCGGCATATGTTTCCGCTGGTGCCGGTGCCGCCGACGTGTCGTGAGGCATGGATTGTATGCCTGGCCGATAAATGGTGCGCGCTGCGTGAGACGGTCGCCGGCCGTCTGCGGCGCAAAGACGAGACGGTCGATAGCGTGAGCAGCGAATCGAGCGAAAAGAGGAGAGGGTAGACGGTGGGAACCGCGATTGATATGGCTTTTGGCGGCGCGACGCTTGCCGCTTGTCCGCTCTCGGCACTGGTGCTCTCGTTTGCCTTTTACGGGTTTTGCGGCTGGGCGTGGGAGTCGACGGTTTGCGCCATGCTCAATCACGGACGATTTGCCAACAGTGGCTTTTTGCTGGGGCCGTGTTGCCCTATCTATGGTGTGGGCGGCATAGCCTGCTGGCTTTTGCTGCGTGGGATTCCAGATGCCTCGAGCCAGTTTGTCGCCGCGGCGCTTGTATGCAGCGTAATCGAGTACAGTGTGGGCCTTCTATTGGAAAAAACAACAGGCGCGCGCTTTTGGGATTACTCGCACCTGCCGTTTAATTTGCATGGACGCGTCTGTCTGTACTGGGCTTGCGCGTTTGGCTTGGGTGCGTTGTGCATTTGCCGTTTAGTGGAGCCGGCATTGCTGGGGCTGCTTGGCCATCTGCCGGTGCTGATTGTGCGGCTGTCCGCCTTTATCGTCGCGGTCGCGATGATGGTCGACGCGGTGTGCTCTTTGGCCAGCTGGCGCCGCCTGTCCGATCAGCTGGAGCGTGTGCGTGCCGACCTTGCCGACCGCATCAATGAGTCGCTTGCCGATGCCTCCGACTCTATGCTCGAACGTATTCCCGATTCGGCAATCGACTCGGTGGCGCAGACGCATATCCGCGGTCGCGCCGTTAACGCGTGGCTGGCCGAGCTGGGCGACGCCGCGCTCGATGCCCTGCGCGAGAAGGCTTCGATGCCGACGTTTATCTCGGACGGCGCTCGCGGCCTGGCGCTCGCTGCCCGCCGCGTGGCCGATGCCGCGCCGAGCATGCCGCGTCCGTCGCTCAGTCGTCGCCTTGCCGGCAAGCGCATGAGCCGTCCGGTGCCGAGCGTGTCGCTCAGCCGCCGCGACCTACGCTTCTTCAACGCCTTCCCGCGTCTGCGCATCAATCGCTACGAGGGCGTCATCCGAGCTACCGACCTCCGCGACCGAGCCCGCGAGCTGTTCCGGCGCTAGCCGGGACGGGCGTGTTTGCGGCTTCCTTGCTCGCGTATTTCCCGTTCGTTTCGCGCCCGTTGCCGCGCCGTTTCCAAGATTGCGGCACCGTTTCCATTCGACAACGCAGCGTTTAACAACGCCGTATCTGGTCTACACCAGTTGCCCCTCGGCCGCATTATGGGCGCCGACAACGTCCATGCGACCAAAGGGGAGCGAATGTACGATACGGGATCGACAACGTTTATGCTCATCTGCACCATGCTCGTGTTTTTAATGACACCGGGCCTGGCGTTTTTCTATGGCGGCCTGTCCAGGCGCAAAAATGTCATCAACACCATGCTTATGTGCTTTGGCGCCATTGGCCTGGTTGGTGTGCTGTGGATTGTTGCTGGCTGGTCGCTGGCCTACGGCGGCGACGGCTCCAGTCCGTTTATTGGAGGCCTTGACCAGCTGCTGTGCCTGCCGGTGCTCAACCAGGTGCTGCAGGCGGCCGAGGGCAATGCCGCGGACGGTGCCGTCTACCCTCAGATCATCAACATCGCCTTCCAGATGGCGTTTGCCATGATCACGGCCGCTATCGTCACGGGCAGCCTGGCCGGTCGCGTTAAGTTTGGGGCCATGACGGCCTTCCTGGGCATTTGGCTGCTCGTGGTCTATGCGCCGCTCGCCCACATGGTTTGGGGCGGCGATGGCTCCTTTATCGGCGACATCATCGGCGCACTCGACTTTGCTGGCGGCGACGTGGTGCACATTTCGTCCGGTCTTACCGGCCTGATTCTCTGCTTAATGCTCGGCCGTCGTCGCGGCTTTGGCATGGTGAGCTACCGTCCGCATAACGTGCCGTTTGTGGCGCTGGGCGCCGGCCTGCTTTGGTTTGGCTGGTTTGGCTTTAACGGCGGCAGCGAGTTTAAGGCCGACGCCGTGGCGGCACTCGCCATCCTCAACACCGTGACGGCCAGCGCGGCGGGCATGGTTTCGTGGCTTGCCGTCGAGCGCGTGCACACCGGTCGCCCCACGCTGGTGGGTGCCAGCACCGGTCTGGTTGCGGGCCTTGTGGTGGTCACGCCAGGTGCGGGCTTTGTCGAGCCGTGGGCAGCGCTGGTCATGGGCCTGATCGTGTCGCCCGTCTGCTACCTGGCCATCAGCCATCTTAAGACCAAGTTTGGCTACGACGATGCGCTCGACGCGTTTGGCTGCCACGGCATTGGCGGCATCTTGGGTGGCGTGCTCACGGGTCTGTTTTGCGTGCCGGAGCTCTCGTGGACCGGTAAGGGTGGCCTGTTCTACACGGGCGACATGTCGCTGCTCGTTTCGCAGATTCTGGGCATTGTGGTGACGGTCGTCATTGTGCTGGTGCTCGATCTGGTGATCGCCACGGTGGTCAAAGCGCTGTTCCGTGGCAGCCTGCGCGTGGACGAGGCCGACGAGGCGCTGGGCTTGGATGCGAGTCAGCACGGCGAGAGCGCCTACCCTTCCTTCTCCGGACTCGACTGACGGCTTCCCCAGGCACCGCACCTTGCCGTTCAATCGTCGCTCACGTACTTAAGTACGCTTCGCTCCTCTTTCACGGCAATCTGCGGCACCTGGGAAACCCGTCAAGACCTGTTAGTTGGACTTTTTTGATCTGCAAGGTTGGTTTGTGGCACTTGGGAAACCCGTGCCATGAGAAGGACAATTCATTTCTTTTATTGAAGAGAGGAATTCACTATGAAGAAAATTACGGCTATCGTGCGCCAGGAGAAGCTTGAGGTTCTTAAAGACGCGCTGTTTGCTGCTGATGTTCGCGGCATGACTATTAACCAGGTGCAGGGCTGCGGTGCGCAGCATGGCTGGAAGGAATACGTGCGCGGCAACGAACTGCTTGTCAACACGATCCCTAAGGTGCAGTTCACTCTCATCTGCGCCGATGAACATGTCGACGGCATTGTCGACATCATCTGCAACGCTGCTCGCACCGGTGCCGTTGGAGACGGCAAGATCTGGGTTGAGCCGGTCGAGGAGGTTATCCGCATCCGTACCGGCGAACACGGCCCGGCCGCGGTGTAGAATCGACCGTCTGCCATCCGCAACGTTAAAATGCTGCAATGAGGCACAAGACTTGCGTTGCGGATGGGCGGATTATGGGTCGCAATAAATATCCCGAGGAGACGGTCGCGAAGATTCTCGACGCGGCACTGGAGCTATTCTGTGCACAGGGTTATGAGGGGACGAGCATTCAAGATATCGTTGACCGCCTCGATGGCATGACCAAGGGCGCCATCTACCACCACTTCAAGAGCAAAGAAGATATTTTTAATGCCGCATTTGATCGGGCGATGGCTCCTATTGTTGAGCGCCGTCGCTCGACGCTTGACACCGGTAATATGACGGGCGCCCAAAAGCTCAAAAGACTTTACGCGCCTGAGTCGGTTGTTCCTCAAATCGAGTTATGGGCGCGCATGCATCCCGCGGCAGATCCGGTAAAAAGCTCGCGTCTACTGGCGATGCAGTACCAGGGCTCGTTCGACGAGTCGGCCGATGGCTATCTCTTGCCAGTGATCGAGGAGGGCATCGACGATGGCTCCATTGCGTGCGAATGCCCGCGCGAAGCGGCTGAGGCCGTATCGTTGTTGGCGAATCTTTGGCTGCTGCCGCTGTTCCGTCCGCTCGAGACCAAGGATCGAATGCTCGCTCGCGCTCAATGTTTGGCGCAGATGGCTGCCGCGGTGGGACTCGATTTGGGGGAAGAAGTGCTTCAGACAACGGCGCAGATTTGGGACGTATGGGACCGCGCCGGGTGGTAATATAGATACCAACGGTATGTAATAGATTTGAACGGGCAGCTCCGGCTGCCCTTTTCAAGTCGATAAATACATACTAGCGGTATGTATGGGGGTGGGCTTATGGCTGGGCTGAGAGACGTCGGCGTCTCGTTGAAATCAAAAACAGTGCGGTCAATCAGGCTCGCGGAACTTCTGGTTGCGCAGCTGTGCACGTATTCGATGCTGTCGGCGCTGTGCTTTGCGTATCCGCTTTACTTGTTCGATTGCAGCGGATCGTCAACGTTATATGGCGCCGCCGTGGCGATAGCGTTCATACCCGGCGTACTCGCAACTCCGATTGGCGGAATCTTGGCGGATAGGGGAAGACATCGCGAGGCCCTCGTGGCCCTCGGCATTGCTCTGATGACTGCATCACTGCTGTCTATCCCCATGAAGCGCTCGTTGCCTCTTGCGGTCGTCGTAGTAGCGATACTTTGTGTTCAATATGGTGTTCAATCGCTGCTAAAGCCAATGCTCCAAATTGAGACGGTGCGTATGGCGGGTGAAGAGAAGGTTGAGCGGGCCACTGCATTGGTTTCGCAGATGACCATGGTGAGCAATATCTTGGGTCCTGTGGTCGGGACGGCAGTCTATGGGTGCTTTGGCATCGATGCTCTTTGCACAACCGCGTCGGTGGCGTTTGCGATTTCAGCTCTCTTGTTTGGGGTCGCACTCAAGCAAAACGCCTCATCTGAAACGATGAGAGACGGCGCGACTCGCACGACATGCCGAAACGATTTTCGGGAGTCGATTCGGTATCTGTTGCAAAATGCATCATTGGTCGCTGTGATTTTGCTTGCGGCAGTTTTGAACCTTGCGTTGGTTGGGCTAACGATTGGCGCTCCCATTATTGTTACAAAGCATCTCGGCATGCAATCGTCCTGCGTTGGGATAGTTGAGGTGGCTATGGGCTTGGGTGGTCTTGCCGGCAGTGGCTTGGTCGGCATTTGGCCGCATCGTTTTTCTTTCAATGGCATATGTCGATATGTTGCGATGATCTGTTTTGGAGTCGCACCGATCATTGTCGCGCAACTGTTCGGCGCAGATGCATGCGTGTTCACCGTGTTTGCGGTTGGTTCGGCATGGGTAATGGTGTGGGCAAGCATTGCGTCGGTTGAAATCATCGCGTTTGTTCAGCGGGCAGCGCCGACTGAGCTCTGCGGAAAAGTGCTTTCGGTCGTTTACATGATCCTTTCCTGCGCAACGCCGATCGGCCAATTGACGTACGGGGTTGCATATGATCGATGGACACCGGCGATTGTATTCGCAGGCATGTTGGCGGTGCTGGCGTTGACGACGGCGCTGTTTTATCGGCTGAAAAATCGCTCGTAACGATTGGTTTAACGCACTGGGGCACTGTGGTTTTGCGGAAGCGAATGCCCTGGCGCGTTGGAACACCCTTGCATGGGCATGCCTCTCCTTCGTCTACAATATCGTGCAGACGAAGGAGAGGCACGCCCATGATCAAGATGTTTGCGAGTGACTTAGACGGTACGCTGCTTAACGCCCTGCACGAGGCAGATGGGACCATCCGCCGTGCCATTCGCGAGCTGACCGAGGCCGGACTCCACGTGGTTCCCGCGACTGGACGCTCGACGTTGCCGATCGGCGAGCATGGCTTTACGGGCCTGGCGCTTGACGCCTGCTGCTCCAATGGGTCCATCGTGCGCGACAGGCATGGCGAGGTGCTCAAGACCTGGACCATCGACCCGCAGGTTACCGAGGAGCTGCTCAAGGCGTTCCCGGACATTTGCTTTGATTGCTCCACGCCCGATGGCATGTACTCGAGCGGTTCGTTCGAGATGCATCAGGCGGGCTTTAAAAAGGACAGCCCCATCAAGCGTATTGTGATGCGCGGCATGCGTGCGCGCGGCGGGTATCACGAGGAACAGTATTTCGACCAGTCGATCGGCGATATCTTGCGTCACGATGTATGCAAGATCAACTGTCGCGTGACCTCGCCCGAGCTGGAGCGTGACCTTAAGGCGTATCTTGCCGAGCGCTCGGACCGTGTGGTCAACGCGCCGTTCGATCCGGTGATGTTCGAGATCACGGACGTGGCATGCAACAAGGGCGAGAGCGTGGCCTGGCTGGCGGGCTACTACGGTATTGCCGAGGACGAGGTCGCGGTCTATGGAGACGGCGGTAACGACATCGCCATGCTCAAGCGTTTCCGCCACAGCTACGCGACCAAAAACGCAAGCGATGCAGCCAAGGTCGCCGCGAGCGCAACTATCGGCAGCTGCATGGTCCACGCCGTCCCCAAACACATGCTCGCCACCATGCACAAGCAAAACTCCCGCACCATCATCGAATAATGTGACAAGGGGACAGTCCCTTTGCCACATGGGAGATACCGGCTTTTGGCGTATAGGACTGTTACGCTTTCGCTACCAACAAATTTCGAGTTATTCGGCCTGTCGGAGGTCGTTAAATGGCTAAAGATGCCCTCTCGGGAACATTCATGCCTCTAATGGTGTTTGATTCGGTGACGTAAGTGCGCAAATGGGCATGTATACGCTCAAATAAGGACAAAAACCCTCAGATAATCCCGGCGGTGCATTTATACAAAACCAGTAGCGTGGCCGAATAACTCGAAGAATGTAGTTGGCAGTTCGGCGACAAGCTCGGGTATGGCAAAGGAACTGTTCCTTCGCCATACCCGAGCTCCGATCTTCTGAAATGCGAACAAACATTCGCATATCTAACTGCGCTTTGATAGAATCGGTATCGTTGACGGCAGTTCCATGTGCCGGGCAGCGCTCTCCATCTGATGGGAGGTGATGCCCATGACCGATTTGATTGATTTCGTGAGGCTCCTGACCGGGTTGGTCTCGCTTCTTACGACGCTTATCGGACTTTCCGAGGCACTCAAGCAACGCTCGAAGCAACGAAAGAGGGGTCGCCGCCGCTAAGGCGTTGACCCCTTAATCCACGCAACGGCGCTGCCCAGCTTTGCAGAACTTGGGCTGCCGTCGACACCATTCTACCCACGAATGACATTTTGGACAATCGGTAATGCCACTTCAAAAGCTAGGCACAACCGGCACGACCCAGGCGGTCGCTGAATGTGACAAAGGGACAGTCCCTTTGCCACAATCTAAATATTGCCTTTACGTGTTGATGCACACGGTGTGCAATAATACTCGCACTGTGCAATAGCGCACAGACTGAGTAACAAGGAGGACGTTTGTCCCAGCTCGAGAAATGCGACCGCCGATCCCTTCGCTCGCAGCGCGCCCTTCGCCAGGCGCTTGCCGACGAGCTTGCCGAAAGCGGCGATCTTTCGCGCATTAACGTCGCGTCGCTCACCGAGCGTGCCGGGCTTACGCGCCGCACGTTCTATTCGCACTACCGCGATATTCCCGACTTTATCAATCAGATCGAAGAGAGCCTGCTTGCCGAGATCCGCGAGCGCGTTGAGCTTATCACCGCAGCTCAGCTGCCCGATCTCTATCGCAATATCGACGAGCTCGAGCCGGCGCCTGGTTCGGTTGAATTGCTGCGCTATCTTGCGGCCAATCGCGACCTGATCGGTTCGCTGCTGGGTCCGGGTGGCGATCAGGCCTTCATTAAAAAGATTATCGACACCGCGCGCGAAGCGGTGGCCCCGCGCGCCCAGACGGGCATTTTGGGTTTGGCGCTGGGAACGTTCTTTGATTATTACGTCACCTATGTCGTAAGTGCCGAGGTCGGCCTGGTCCAGCGTTGGTTCGAGCGTGGGCTTGCGGAATCGCCCGAGACCATGGCGCGCATCATGACGGTCATCGCCTTTGTGCGCCCCGGCGACCTGTATGGCCAACCTATCGATATCAACGTGCCGGAATACGGCATGAAGCTATTGAACCTGCAGCTCGAGGATGCGGTCAACACCGCCGCGCCTGCCGAGTCCAACAACTAAGAGGAGAGACAATGAGCAAACTCGTCGAAGGCATTAAGGACCGTATGGTCGCTGCCGCCCGCGAGGCCGTGCCCGCCGTGGCGGACGCCGCGCAGAAGGCCGCGACCGCGGCGGCCGAGAAGGTCGTTGAGGCAGTTGCCGAGGCCAAGAACGTGGCAGGGGAGACGTCCGTCGCCGCCGAGCCCGCTACCGCTACTGAGCCCGTAGCCGCCGCCCACGCCCCCGAAGGCGCGATCTTCAACCCCGAGGCCGCCCGTGGCAACCTGCACCTGGGCATCGACGTGGGCTCCACCACCGTCAAGCTCGCCGTGCTCAACGACGATAACCAGATTGTCTACGCCAAGTACCAGCGCCACCATACCGACGTTCGTGCCTGCGCCCGCGACCTGTTCGAGGGCGCTGCGACCGTGCTGCCGACCGCTCAGATGACTTGCGCCATCACCGGCTCGGGCGGTCTGCTGCTGTCCCAGTGGCTCGACCTGGAGTTTGTCCAGGAGGTTATCGCCAGCAAGCGTGCCGTCGAGACCCTCATCCCCGCCACCGATGTCGCCATCGAGTTGGGCGGCGAGGACGCCAAGATCATCTATTTCGATAACGGCATCGAGCAGCGCATGAACGGTACCTGCGCCGGCGGTACGGGCGCGTTCATCGACCAGATGGCAACCCTGCTGCACACCGACGCGAGCGGCCTCAACGAGCTCGCGGCCAACGCCACCACCATCTATCCCATCGCCAGCCGCTGCGGCGTTTTTGCCAAGACCGACGTGCAGCCGCTCCTCAACGAGGGCGCCCGTCCCGAGGACGTGGCCGCCTCCATCTTCCAGGCCGTTGTGACCCAGACCATCTCGGGCCTGGCGTGCGGCCGTCCCATCCGCGGCAACGTCGCCTTCCTGGGCGGCCCGCTGCAGTATCTCTCCGAGCTGCGCCACCGCTTCTACCTCACGCTCAATCTGGACGAGGAGCACCGCATTGTGCCCCAAAACGCTCACCTGTTTGTGGCGAGCGGCGCCGCCATGGCGCATGAGTCCAACAAGCTCAGCACGTTCCCGCAGCTTATCGAGGCCATCGACAGTTTGGGTGACACGCAGGGTGCTGAGGTCGAGCGCCTGGATCCGCTCTTTGCCACCGACGAGGACTTTGCTGAGTTCAAGAACCGCCACGACCAGGAAGTCGTCCCCAAGGGCAAGCTCGACGGCTACACCGGCCGTGTGTTCATCGGCATCGACGCCGGTTCCACCACCATGAAGGCCGCGCTCGTGGGCGAGGACGGCCAGCTGTTGCATACCTGGTACGGCAACAACAACGGCGACATCCTGGGCACGGCCAAGGTCATCATGGCCGATTTCTACAACCACATCCCCGCTGGCTGCACCATCGGCCACGTGACCACCACGGGCTACGGCGAGGCGCTGCTCATCGAGGCCCTCAAGGCCGATTCCGGCGAGATCGAGACCGTCGCGCACCTGCGCGGCGCCAAGGCGTTCCTGCCCGGCGTCGAGTTTATCCTGGACATCGGCGGCCAGGACATGAAGTGCCTGCGCGTCAAGGACGGCGTCATCGAGCACATCATGCTCAACGAGGCCTGCTCGTCGGGCTGCGGCAGCTTTATCGAGAGTTTCGCCGTCTCTATGAACATGGACGTGCGCGCGTTCGCCGACGCCGCCATCCATGCTAAGGCCCCCGTCGACCTGGGCAGCCGCTGCACGGTCTTTATGAACTCGCGCGTCAAGCAGGCGCAAAAGGAAGGCGCCACGGTGGGCGACATCGCGGCCGGCCTGTCCTATTCCGTCATCAAGAATGCCCTGTTCAAGGTCATTAAGCTGCGCGACCCCAAGGAGATCGGCAGTCAGGTGATCGTTCAGGGCGGCACCTTTATGTCCGATGCCACGCTGCGCGCGTTTGAGCAGCTCACCGGCGTGCATGCCGTGCGCCCTGACATCGCCGGCTGCATGGGCGCCTACGGTGCGGCCCTACTCGCCCGCGATCGCGCCGGCGCCGACGGCGCCTCGACCATCCTTTCGGCCGAGGACATCGCGCACCTCACCGTGACGCAAAAGCACGTCCGCTGCGGCCGTTGCTCCAACAACTGCCAGCTTACCGTCAACGACTTTGGCGGCGGCAGGCGCTTCATTACCGGTAACCGCTGCGAGAAGGGTGCCGGCCACAAAAAGCAAAAGACCGAAGCTCCCAACCTCTTCAAAAAGAAAAACGAGCTGCTGTTTAACCGCGAGGTGCTGAGCCCCGACGAGGCCCCGCGCGGCACCGTGGGTATCCCGCGCGCACTCAACATGTACGAGAACTACCCCTTCTGGCACGCGTTCTTTACGCGCCTGGGCTTTAGCGTGCAGCTGTCCGACCAGTCGAGCAAGAAGACCTACCAGGCGGGCATCGAGTCCATGCCGTCCGAGAGCGTGTGCTATCCGGCCAAGATGAGCCACGGCCACGTGATGAACCTCATCGACCGTGACGTCGACTTCATCTGGATGCCGTGCGTGCGCTGGGAGCGCAAGGAGGATCCGACGGCTGGCAACTGCTATAACTGCCCCATCGTTATGAGTTACCCCACGGCGCTGGCGCTCAACATCGATGAGATCCGCGAGCAGAACATCGAGTTCCTGTATCCGTTTGTGCCCTATCACGACAAGACCGAGCTCAAGCGCCGACTGTACCAGGTGCTCGCCGTCGACCGCGTGGCCGATGCCGGGGCTGGTCGCGGTCGCGTGCGTGGACCCAAGATCACGCGCTCCGAGGTCGATGCCGCCGTCAACGCCGCCTACGAGGCAGATGCGCGTTTCCACGAGGACATCCAGACCATGGGCGAGGAGGCCCTTAAGTGGGTCGAGGACCACGGCGGTCACGGCATCGTGCTCGCCGGCCGCCCCTACCATAACGACCCCGAGATCAACCATGCCCTGCCCGAGCTTATCTCGAGCTTTGGCTTTGCGGTCTTTACCGAGGATTCGCTCGCGCATCTCGTGAAGCCCGAGCGCCCCATCCGCGTCGTCGACCAGTGGATGTACCACAGCCGCCTGTACGCCGTCGCCCGTTTTGTGACGATGCGCAACGACCTGGACCTGATCCAGCTCAACTCCTTCGGCTGCGGCTTGGACGCCCTGACCACCGACCAGGTGCAGGAAATCCTTGAGGCCAGCGGCAAGATCTACACCGTGCTCAAGATCGACGAGGTGTCCAACCTGGGTGCCGCGCGCATCCGCATCCGCTCGCTCATGGCCGCGCTTAAGGACCAGGAGGCCGAGCGTTTGGCCGAGGCCACGGCAGTGGGCGAGGCCTACGAGCAGGGCGACGCCGCGCCGGTGGCGCCCTCCACGGATGCCCCCGCGTTCGCGAGCCGCAAGTACACGTTTGAGGCTCAGCGCGAGAGTGCTTCGACCGCGTGGCTCAAGGTGCCCTTTACCGAGCAGATGCGCGAGGAGGGCTACACCATCCTGTGCCCGCAGATGGCGCCGATCCACTTTGACCTGGTTAAAGAGGTGTTCCGCGGTGCCGGCTACAACTTGGAGCTGCTGCCCTCGACCGATCACGATGCCGTCGAGGCCGGTCTGCGCTATGTGAACAATGACATCTGCTATCCGTCCATTTTGGTGACGGGCCAGATTATGGAGGCCATCGAGAGCGGTCGGTACGACCTGTCCAAGACGGCCGTGGTTATCAGCCAGACCGGCGGCGGCTGCCGTGCCACCAACTACATCGCGCTCATCCGCAAGGCCCTGCGCGAGAGCGGCCACCCCGAGATCCCGGTGATCTCGCTTTCGGCCGTGGCGCTCGGCGAGGACAACCCCGGCTTTAAGATTACGCCGGCGCTGCTTAAGCAGGCAGTCTACGCGGTGCTCTTTGGCGACGTGATGATGCAGATGCTCTACCGCTGCCGTCCGTACGAGGCCACGCCCGGTGCGGCCAACGCGCTCTACGAGGAGTATATGGCGCGCGCTCGCAAGCTGGCGCCCAAGTTTAACCGCCACAACTACACCAAGCTGTGTCGCGAGGCCATCCGCGCGTTCGACACCATGCCGCTTGTGGGCGAGGGCACCAAGCCTCGCGTGGGCGTGGTCGGCGAGATTCTGGTCAAGTTCCATCCCACGGCCAACAACCACGTGGTCGATGTCATTGAGCGCGAGGGCTGCGAGGCCGTGGTGCCGGGCCTGCTCGACTTCTTCCTGTACTCCATGAGCAACGCCGAGCTGCAGAAGGACGAGCTGGGAAGCTCTGCCACGGCGCGCGCGGGCATGCAAGCGCTCATCAAACTTGTGGACTGGATGCGCACGCCGGTGGAGGAGATGCTCGAGAAGTCCCGCCGTTTCGAGGCGCCCGAGCGCATCGGCACCATGGCGGACAAGGCCCGTACGGTGCTTTCGGTGTGCAACAACATGGGCGAGGGCTGGTTGCTCACGGCCGAGATGCTCGACCTGATCGACCACGGTGCGCCCAACATCATCTGCACGCAGCCCTTCGCGTGCCTGCCCAATCACGTGGTGGGCAAGGCCGTGATCAAGGAACTGCGCCGTCAGCACCCCGAGAGCAACATTGTCGCGGTGGACTACGACCCCGGTGCGTCCGAGGTCAACCAGCTCAACCGCATTAAGCTCATGATCAGCGTGGCCAAGGAAAACATGCGCGCCGGCAAGGGCTTTAAGCTCGAGAAGGTGGCACCGCTCGCGATGGACGAGGTCACCGGCCAGATGCGTGCCCACGATGGCTGCGTGAGCTGCGGCTCGGTCGACGAGAGCGCCGTGGCGTCGGTCGCCAAGCGCCTAGGACGCGGCATCAAGAAGTAGTTGGCCTACTTCGAGCCGGATATGAGACAAACGGGTGGTAGCCGTGCCGGCTACCACCCGTTTTTGTTGGACATATGTTGCGTAAATGCCATTGCTGCAGCCTCCTGAGAGTTCGGATTTCGGAAGTATGCGGCAAAATCTGAATAGGTCGAGCAGACCGTGTATGTCCAAGCTCTGTACCTGCGGTTTTATTTTCGAAAAAAGGGGGTGCGCTCGGGGTTCCAGAATTTGCCGCATACTTTCGAAAACGGTGGTTCAGCGGCGCTAAAAATGACTTCCAGAACTCTGAGATAATGAACAGGTGTATCCGTTCGCCGCAAAATATCGTCAGTTTATAGAACCCACCTCCGGCGCGCAGCCTCCTTACGGTTGAATAAATACACATCTATGGAATTACGCAAGAGAGGACTGTTCCTATGAGCTACAAGACCGTTTGCGTTGCCGGTGGCGGCGTGCTGGGAAGCCAGATTGCCTTCCAGGCCGCCTACTGCGGCTTTGATGTGACGATTTGGCTGCGCAGCGAGGGCAGCATCGGCCGCACCCAGCCCAAGATCGACCACGTGCGCGAGGAGTACATCGCTGCCATCGAGGGCATGGCGGACGGTACGGGCGAGTGGTGTGCCGGTATTGCCGATAGCGGCCAGCCCTTCGACAAGGAGGCGGCACTCGCCGCCGTTGAGCGTGCCTACTCCACGCTCAAGCTGGAGCTCGACCTTGCCAAGGCCGTGGTCGACGCCGACCTGGTCATCGAGTCCATGGCCGAGGATACCCAGGCAAAGATCGACTTCTACAAGAAGCTCGCCCCGGTTCTGCCGCAAAAGACCGTCATCGTCACCAACTCCTCCACGCTGCTGCCGAGCACCTTTGCCAAGTACACCGGCCGTCCCGAGAAGTACCTGTCGCTGCACTTTGCCAACTCCATCTGGAAGAACAACATGACCGAGGTCATGGCCCAGGGCCAAACCGACAAGCGCTACTTTGATGAGCTGGTCGACTTCGCCAACGACATCCGCATGTTGGCGCTTCCCGTCAACAAGGAAAAGAACGGCTACCTGCTCAACTCTATGCTGGTGCCTTGGCTGCTCTCGGGTCTCGACCTGTACGTCTCGGGCGTCAGCGACCCCAAGAGCATCGACCTCGCATGGACACGTGGCACCGGCGCCCCCAAGGGCCCGTTCCGCGTATTCGACACGGTGGGCATCCAGACGGCCTACAACATCGTCATGCAGTATCAAAAGGTCCCGGGCCTGATGAGTCCGCTGCTCAAAAAGATGATGATGCCCTATAACTTTAAGGCCATGGCGTCCGTCCTCAAGAAGATGCTCGACGAAGGCAAGCTGGGCGAAAGCTCGGGCGAGGGCTTCTTCAAGTACTAAAAATGATCTCTTGGGGGTGGAAGCGTTGGGGGTCTACGGTAGTATGCGACAAAAACTGAATTGATCGGGCAAGAGCTGTAGCGCGCGTTGACGTTTGACCAATGGAGCGCAAAAATGTACCGTTCGCCGATACTCCTCTCGCGAGTGGGTGCTATATGGTTTGATGTTGGAAACATATGACTGCCGCCGGGCTGCGGGTGACGTTTGCTCTGATATCGGAGGTGCCAAGTATGTTTCGCGCTCCGTTAAACAAGTATCGGGCTGGTTAATATGGGCCGCCGTACTATCTCGATAACCCTTGCAGTGGTTTGCCTAGCTGTGCTCCTGGGCGCTATGGGGCAGTTCGCTATAAGTCGAGAAACATCCTATATGCAGGAATGTGCCTCCGAAGGCTTCGCCATTGATGGTTACTATCGGGATGACAAAACGAGTCGGGAAACCCTGGCTTTTCTTGAGGAGGACAACTGTCGATGGCAGCTGGTTGACCAAGACGGAATCTGCACAGACGGGCAGTTTAAGCGTACGGATGACCCCAACATCCTGATATTAAAGAATGAAAACGGCGAAGAATTCGGTACGGTCCACGTGGCGTTTATGTCACGCCGACGCGAGCAGGGTCAGCTCTTTCTATTTAGAGATAGCAAAGTGACCCGTTTTTATCTGGTGAGCACCGATCCGGCGTTTATGGTGGAGTCTGGCGATGTCGATGTGGACAGTTGATTCACGGCAATAAAACAGCGAGCGGGGCGCAGTCGTGAACTGCGCCCTACATCACGTTACTTCACATCGAACTCCACGCGATCGAGTTCGGGCACATTGAGGTCGATGAGCTTGCGGGCAACACGACGGTCGTGCGCCCCAAGTGTCTCGCTTGTCGTCACATGGGCGACAACCTCGCGCTCGACGAGGCCCTCCTCCCCGCCTTCGGTGGCCGAGGTTTCGACGGCGACGGTGTAATCCTTAAAGCCCGGCAGTACCGCGGCAAGCTCGCGCGTAGTTTCGGTGACGCCATAGCCGTCCTGCACGCCGGCCTGCGCCGAGCCAATAGACCCCGCGGTCATAACGATGCAGGGGATGGCAAAGATCACCGTGCCCACGATGATGCGGCGGCGCACCTTGTGTGACAGCTCATCGACCTCGGCGTTTTCCTCGGCGGTCACAATGCCGTCGCCGTTGAGGTCACGCTTGAGCGGTACACGTAGAAGAAGCAATACGGCTTCGGCCGCCAGCGCGATAAAGACAACGTTGATGCCAAATTCGTAGAGCGCCGAGAGAAACAGCGACCCGCTCGCGATGGCGATGCCGTAACCCGCCGCGCACAGGGGCGGCATGAGCGCGGTTGCCACGGCCACGCCCGCGATAAGCGTCGCGGGCTCCTGGTCGCGCGAGTTGCCCAGGCCTCCGGCAAAGCCACCCGCGAGCGCGACGGCAAGATCCCAGACGGTGGGTGTCGAGTTGTCGATGATAGCGGCCGTGGTGGTGCCAAGGGGCGAGAGCTTAAAGTACAGCGTGGACGTGACCAGGCAAAAGGCCATTTGCAGCGCAAGGCCGGCGACGGCTTCGACGGTAATCTCGCGGTCGAGCGTGGCAATGCCGTATGCCATGGCAAGGACCGAGCCCATGAGCGGGCAGATGAGCATGGCGCCCACGATGGCGATATCCGAGTCGATATCGAGGCCGATGCTCGCGATCAACATGGCAATGATCAGGATGCATAAGTGCGAGCCAGTCAGGCGCGCCCCGTTTACAAAGCGCTTGCGAATCACGTGGTAGGGCGCGCGTCCCTCGCGAATGTTGAACGCCTGCTTAAGGAAACGGGTGGCATTCTCCATGGCCTCACTGTGCGCGGGGCGGATGCCGTGACGCCGGTGATGGCGCTCGCGCAGCCGCTTGATCTGTTGCTTGTCGAGTTCCATGCCTACCTCGTTTGGCGTCCGAGCCGTTTCTCACGTCTATCGTCCTTACTCTACACCGCACTGAGTGAGGTGTCAGGCGAGCTTGGGGACCTGGAGGCCAGGCCAATCGGCGTGGTTCCAAATGCCATGAGGATTTACTAGCACAAATAGACATAAAAAGCGCGGAGCCGGATAGATTCCGACCCCGCGCTTTGCGTTGATGCGTTGTTGTTCGGTCTAACCCAGCAGGCTCAAGCCCACGGAGACAAACGCCAGAATAACACCGACGATGGACTCGCCGCCCAGCAGGCCGCTGGCAACGACCAGGCCCTGCTCCTGGAAGGCGGCATCCTTGGCGGCCTTCTCCTCGTCCGAAAGACCGGCGGCGGCGTCGCGGTGTGCGGCCCACTTGTCGTAGGCGAGCTTGACGCAGGAGCCCAAGAAGGCCGTGAGCGACATGTAGAACGGCAGGTACACGCCCAGGCCGATCATCATGGCCGGAATGCCGAGCCAGTACATGACGATGCCGGCGATAAAGCCGCCAACGAACCACGGCACGCTCGGGATGCCCGAGACCATGGTAGCGACGACGCTTGCCTGCGCGGCGACGAAGCTCTTGTCGGGGCCAAAGGCGTCCGGGCCATAGGCGGTGACGAGCGCGACCATGACGGCGGCGGCGACCAGGGCGCCCACGATGCCGCCAATGGCCTGGCCGACCCACTGTGCACGCGGGTTGGTGCCCAGCACGGCGCCGGCCTTAAAGTCGTTCATGACGTCGCCTGCAAGGCCGCACGCCACGGCTACGATGCCGGCGATAAAGAACAGCTTGACCTGAGCGAGCTGTGCGAAGGCGGCCACGATGAGCATAACGATGAGGCCAAAGATTTCCATGGGGTCGATGCCCGTCTGGCCGCAGCTCTGCGCGCTCATGATGGTGGTGACAAAGGTGAACAGCGTGACGATGACGGCTGGAACGGGGCCAAGGTCGAGCACGATGGCGATGATCACGGCGATGGCGGCAGCGCCCAGGCCGATGATACCGGCGTCGAGCTTAAGGGAGCCCGAGATGAGCGACTGCTCGTCGGTGTCGGTGGAGCTGTCGGCGGCAAGACCGCGGACGATACCGGCGACCTGCGGCAGGATGTCCTTGAGGACGACGGCGACGCCAAAGCCCATCATGAGGCCCATGCCCAGGGACTTGACGATGCCCTGTGCAGTCACAACGTCGAACAGGCCGGCAGCGGTGCCACCCACGATGATGCCAAAGTTGCCCAGCAGCGCGCCGGCAAACCAGAAGGCGACGGGGGCGAAGCCCACGAGGAAGCCGACGGAGAGCAGCATGGGCGAGTTGTAGATGGCAAAGGTCACGCCGGGGATGTTGAGCGTGCATAGCATGCTGGGCACCACGCCCAGGGCGTCGCGCAGCACGCTATAGATGCCGGCGATGGCCATGGAGCCAAAGAGCTGCTTGCCGGTCTTGCCGCCGGCCTCGGTGGCGCGCAGGGTCTGAGCTGCGGCGTTGCCGGTGGGGAACTCCAGCGCGGCGTCCACGATAAAGTGACGGTGGATGAGCGCGGTGGCCAGCAGGCCCAGGATGGTGCCGGCGAGTGCCACGATAAACATGTCGAGCCAGCTGATCTGGTCGGCATAGCCCAGCATCCAGGCGCCCGGGATGGTAAACGCCAGGCCGCCGGCGACCATGGCGCCCGCGGACATGATGGTGTGGGTGACGTTGGCCTCGTTGAGGCTGGCGTTGCCCATAAGCTTAAGGAAGAACAGCGAGATGACGGCAGCGAAGACGATCGGCCAGGGGAGTGCGCCCATCTTGAGCGCCGTGTAGGCCGAGCTTGCCGTGATAATCACGCAGCCAAGGACGCCGATGACGACGCCGCGCAGCGTGAGTTGCCCGCGCATCGAGGCGCGGTTCGAGGGATTGCTCATATATAACTCCTTTGCGTATATCCGCTTCCCCCGGGAGCGTCGCTACGGATACGGCGCGGGAAGTCGGGTTACCAAGGGCCGCCGCGTGAGCTCGCAAACGACCGCGCACCAGTATAGCCGCAAGGCAGCTCATTTGGGACGGGGCTTTTTTAGCTACCCCAAGCTCGACCAAGGGATGATTTTTCTGGGACGGGGACTAAAAAATCATCCCAAATTGACTGCCTTGCATACGGGATATACTGCTGGGCAGACGAAAGGAGCGCCGACGATGCTGAATGGGTGCGCATATATATTGACGGTCGACGTGGGCAACACGTTCATTCGCTTTGGCCTGTTTGCAGAGGATTCGGCCGCGGCGCAGGAATGTCCGCTTGCGACGTGCGAGATCACCACGCCGTCGAGCATCACAGCAGACGAGGCGCGCATGAGGCTCGTGCAGGTCATGGCCGCACTGGCGGCCGATGCGGGCATGCCGGGTGCGCTTGTGCCCGCGGCTGCTGTGCTGAGCTGCGTGGTCCCGGCGCTCGAGCGCCCGTGGAAGGCGGCACTTTCCCGCACCTGCACGGGGCGCGTGCTCACCGTGGGGCCGGGACTTAAGACCGGCATACCCGTGCACTACGACGATCCGGCCGAGATCGGCCCCGACCGCATCGCCGATGCCGTGGCGGCCCGTGCCGTCTACGGCTCGCCGTGCATCGTGATTGACCTGGGCACGACGACCAATATCGAGGTCATCGACGCACACGGTACCTTTGTGGGCGGCGTTATCGCGCCAGGCCTGGCCCTCGGCGCCCGTTCGCTTTCGGCGGCAGCAGCGCGCCTACCCCAGGTTGAGCCCTCGGCGCCGACGCATGTCATCGGCCGCAACACGCGCGAGGCCATGCGCTCGGGCGTGGTTCTGGGCGAGGTAGCCCGCATCGACGGCATGCTCGACATGGTGCTTGCCGAGATGCGCGCGACCAAGGCGGCGGGGGAGGGCGATGTGCCTATCGTCATTACCGGCGACGATGCCGAGGCACTTGCGGCGCTGGTCGGCCATAGCCTGACGGTAGACGACGCGCTGACGTTGCGGGGTCTCGCCGAGCTCTACCGCATCAACCAAAAGCCCCGCCGCGCGTAGGGCGAGGGGTCGGTGGGATAAGCGCCCCTACCTTTCACCTGCTACAATGGGCCAAACTATTGCGATTTCGGAGGTGTCTGCCATGTCGGACGATCTTCATCAAACCGCGTCGGGCAAGCGCCGCGACGTTATTAGCTGGGACGAGTTCTTTATGAGCGTGGCCATCGCCGCGCAGCGCCGCAGCAAGGACCCCAACACGCAGGTGGGAGCGTGCATCGCCAGCACCAACCACCGCATCCTTTCGGTGGGTTACAACGGCACGCCCTCGGCGCTCAACGACGACTTTTTCCCGTGGGGTACGAGCGATGACCCGTTGCAGGATAAGCACAACTACGTGGTGCATGCCGAGGCCAACGCCGTGCTCAACTACCGCGGCTCGCTCAAAGACCTTGAGGGTTCCACGGTCTACGTCACGCTGTTCCCGTGCCACGACTGCGCCAAGATCCTGGCGCAGGTGGGCGTGGGCGAGGTCGTCTACCTGGACAATAAGTATGCCGACACTGATGACGGCCGTATCAGCCGCCGCATTCTCGACTCCTGCGGCATCAGCTACCGCCAGGTTATCGTCGATGTTCATATTGGCACCGGGGAGCAGACTCAGCAGTAGCGCGTGCCAACGCCAGCTGGCGGCAAAGCAGCCAAAAGAGACCTATCCAAATTGACTGCTCATGAAAGTCGTGTCCGCACGCATGGCTGGCGCCTAAGCGGGTACATGGCTGTAGTAACATAGCCCCTGTCCGCGGGCGTGCCCGCGTTATTGTGAGAAAGGAGCCCCTGTGGCTGTTAACGAAGAGCTGCTTAAGAAGGTTCTTGAAGAGATTCGCCCCAACCTGCAGGCCGACGGCGGCGATATGGAGTATGTGGGCGTCGACGACGAGGGTGTCGTCAAGCTGGAACTGCAGGGCGCCTGCGCCGGCTGCCCTATGAGTGCACTGACTCTGTCCATGGGTATCGAGCGCATCCTGAAGGAGCACGTGCCCGGCGTTACCCGCGTCGAGCAGGTCAATGCTTCCGGCGAGGCCGACGACCTGTACGACGAGTACGCGCCGTTCTAAGCTGCGAAAGCTGCGGACGACATGCTCCGCATAGACGTTACGCCCAGATATGCGGCTGCGAGCGCAAGGCCCGCGGCCGCATTTGTATGTAGGGAGCAGGGGGATCGATATGCTCAACGACCTCTACCATATGCTTGACCCCGTCGCGATCTCGGCGGGCCCCATCACGATTTACTGGTATGGCCTGGCCTATGTGGTCGGCGCCCTGCTTACGGCAGTCGTCATGTATCGCACGCAGCGCCGCTGGGGCTTCAACATCACGGTCGATGACCTGACGAGCGTCGTGGTTGGCGCGGTCTTTGGCCTTATTATCGGCGCGCGCCTGTTCTACGTCGTCTTTTACGGTGATGGCTACTATTGGGCCCACCCGCTCGAGATCTTTGCCACCAACGAGGGCGGCATGAGCTTCCACGGTGGCCTGGTCGGCGGCATCTTGGGCGGCGTCATCGTGTGCCGCATGTATAAGCTCGATGCCTGGACCATCGCCGACCTTGCCGTTATCGGTGCTCCGCTGGCGTTGTGCCTGGGACGTTGCGCCAATTTCGTCAACGGCGAGCTGTGGGGCAAACCGACCGATCTGCCTTGGGGTGTGGTCTTTGGCGGCACGGCGGGCGGTATGCCGCGTCATCCTTCCCAGCTCTATGAGGCGTTTCTTGAGGGCATCGTGCTCTTTTGCATCCTGCAGGTGCTCAGCCGCAAAAAGCCGCTGCTGCCCCAGGGCACGTTTATGGGCGTCTTTGTGATGGGCTACGGCATCGTCCGCTTTCTCGTTGAGTTCGTGCGCGTGCCCGATGCCCAGCTGGGTTATTTGCTGGGAGGCGTTATCACCATGGGCCAGCTGCTGAGTTTGCCGCTCGTGATCGCCGGCCTGGCGCTCATCATCTTCGCCCGACACTGCAACCAGCCCCAGCGCATCTACCTCGACGCCTAACCACCAAAACCACCACAAAGGGGACAGGCACCTTTGTGGTGGTTTGCTGGGTAACGATGACAGAACCGTAACGTTTCCCCAGATAAAACCTGCCAAAATAAACCTGTCCCTTTTTGGCAGGTTTCTAGAAAGGCTTTCGGACTGTGAAGGATTCCGACCTCTCCACAACGGCTGCGCGCGACGCTGCCCGCATCGTCTGGTTTAAGCGCTACCCCGCCAAGCAGACACTCATCGCATTTTTGCTCGCGCTGTTGGCGACCACGGCGTTTTCCATCGATCCCGCCCCGGTTTCGAGCAACGCAGTCTTGACGATTGACCCCAAAGCCTCGGGCATGCTGTACGTGTGCTACGAGGTGCTCCTCTCGTTTGCCGGCCATAACGACGCGGTCATGCTGCTTGCACTTGCCTGCCTGCTCACGCTGCCGTTTCGCTACGTATTCTTTGGCCGTGGCGACGCTTGGCGTCCCTCGGTGATCCTTCCGTCGCTGTTTTTCGCCATCTGCATGGTGTTCGGCCGCAGCTACGACCTCATCGATTCGGCCGAGATCGTGCTCGGCGACAAGGCCCGCATCATCTGCGCCTGGATAGGCGGTGTGGGCTGGATGCTCTTGGCGGTCGTCGCCTTCTACCTTGCCTTTGAGTGTCTAGATTGGCTGAGCTCTCGGCGCATTCCGTTTTCCGAAGCGCACTTTGGCCGCGTATGGCGTGTGACTCACGCCGTGCTCTCGGTCCATCCCTTTGCCGGGCCCTTTCTGGTGCTTATGATCGCCTGGGCGCCCACGCTCATCGCTTCGCTGCCCGGCCTTTTTATGGGAGATACGGGTGCGCAGATTCGCCAATGGTTCAACTACCCCAACGGCACGAGTGACTACCTGCGTCTGCTCAATCCCAATGTGTTGCTCAACGGACATCACCCCGTGGTGCACACGGCTATCATCGGTTCGTGCGTCCAGCTGGGGCTTTCACTGTTCAACAGCGCCAACGCAGGTCTTGCCATCTACACCTGCGCTCAGTTCGTCATTACGGCCGCCTGCATGGCCTATTCCATCTCGTCGCTGCGCAAGCTGGGCGTGAGTCTGCCGGTCCGCGGCGTGATCTTGCTGTTCTTTGTGTTTATGCCCATGTTCTCCAACTACGCGGCGTTGCTCACCAAAGACGTGCTCTTTGCCGACGCGTTTTTGGTGCTGCTGGTACAGACCGTCAAGCTCGTCGCATGTGGCCTGCCCCGTCGTGATGCCAATGTCGAGCGAGCGGGCGAGAAAGCCCCCGTGCTCTTTGCGCGCCACGACTGGCTGTTGCTTGCGCTGGCTGCCATGGGTTCCACGTTTTTGCGCAATGGAGGCCTGGTCTTTCCGTTGGCGGCCTGCGTGATTGCGGCGGCGTTTTGCGCATGGGATGTACATATCGCTCGTCGTGCGGCTAAGCAGACGGGCACTGCGGTCTCATGTGCCACGCCGCGCTTCCGCTGGGTTGGCGTCCTCGCGGTGCTCGCACTCTGCCTTGCCTCTAATATGTACTTCACCAAGGTCTTTATGCCGGCGCACGACATCACGCCTGGTTCCAAGCGCGAAATCCTCTCGATTCCGTTCCAGCAGACGGCTCGTTTCGTCCAAAAGCACGACGGCCTCAACTCGGGCGTCAACCCTACGGTTAAGGAGGACGGCACCATCGTGGAGGCTCCTTGCGACGGCTTGGTGACCGACGAAGAGCGTGCCGTGATCGACCGTGTACTCAAGTACGAGAATCTGGGCCGCCGTTACAACCCGGATAAGTCGGACGCCGTCAAAAATTGCTTTAACGAGTACGCCTCGCAAGGGGACATCAAGGCCTATTTTAAGGTGTGGGCCCAGATGTTCAAAAAGGATCCCGAGTGCTATATCTCGGCGCTCATCAATAACTACTACGGCTACTTTTATCCGAGTGCCCGCGATGCGTGGGTCTACAGCACGGCGCGCAGTGCCGAGATTATGGCGAAGCCCGATAACCTCAAGTACTTCGACTTCCATCCGGTCGATAGCAAGGTCGTGCGCTGGTGCGACCACCTGATCAACCTGTATCGCGTGGCAGTACAACGCATCCCGTTTATCTCGCTCACCATGAGCTCGGCCACCTATGTGTGGATCATGATCGCCGTGGTGGTCTACCTGCTGCGTCGTCATTCATGGCGTGCGCTGGCGATCTGGGTACCGCTGTTGGGCGTGCTCGCCGTGTGCCTGATTGGCCCGTGCAACGGCTCGACCTACATGCGCTACCTGTATCCGGTCATCGCCTGCATGCCCTTTGCCATCGGCGCCACCGTCACCCGTAGCGACTTCCTCTGGTCCTAACTTGGTGCAAAGGGGACAGGTTACTTTGCACCAGCCCCTTGCACCAAGGGGCTGTATCATCACGACGCCTTCATTTTGGGGTTTATCTCGCAGGCCAGTAGGTATATCATAACGACGTTTGTTTATATTGCCCGAGCATCTGCGCTGGGCTTTAGGTCGAAACCGATAGGAGACACGTATGTCCGGACACTCTAAGTGGGCCACAACCAAGCATCGTAAGGGCGCGCAGGACGCCAAGCGTTCCGCCCTCTTCTCCAAGCTGAGCCGCAACATCACCGTTGCTGCCCGTCTCGGCGGCGACCCGCTGCCCGAGAACAACGCCAGCCTCGCTGCTGCCGTTGCCAAGGCCAAGGCTCAGTCCATGCCTAAGGACAAGATCAAGTCCGCTATCGACAAGGCTTTTGGTTCGGGTGCCGATGCCGCCGTCTACGAGAACATCGTGTACGAGGGCTATGGTCCCGCCGGCGTTGCCGTCTACGTTGACTGCCTGACCGATAACCGCAACCGTACCGCCGCCGATGTCCGTTCCGCCTTCTCCCACGCTGGCGGCAACCTGGGCACCTCCGGCTCCGTCGCCTTCCAGTTTGAGCGCAAGGGCCAGATCGTCGTCGCCAAGGAGATCCTGGACGAGAACGCCAAGAAGGAGACCATGATCGCCAACGGTGCCGCCGGTGACGAGGATGAGTTCATGATGGCCATCGCCGAGGCCGGTGGCGAGGACTACGAGGACGCCGGCGAGGAGTGGATCGTCTGGACCGCTGCTAACGACGTCATGGCTGTCTCCAAGGCACTCGAGGAGCAGGGCGTCCAGGTCAAGGGTTCCGAGACCACCATGGTTCCGACCACCCCGACCGAGGTCTCCGGTACCGACGCCAAGAAGGTTCAGCGCCTCATCGACCGTCTCGAGGAGCTCGACGACGTCCAGGATGTTTACAGCACCATGGACATGACCGACGAGGTCATCGCTGCCCTCGAGGAGGAGTAGCACCTGCACGGGTTAAGCCGTGCATATCTGGGCATAATGAAGCGAGTATGCAAGCCTCGTGGAATAGATGAGCCGGATCCGCGTGCGTAGAGCACCGGACCCGGCTCTTTTATAATGATGCGAATCGTTTTGCATTCTGTGGATCGAGACCCGAAAGGAGCGCCGCATGCGCGTGCTCAAACGAGCCCTAGCAATCGTGTACCTTGCCGCCGCCATCGTGGCGCTGGGCACGCTTGTCTGCCAGTTTTGGGGGCCGTATACGTATCGCTTTATGCTGCTGATGCGCGACGCTGTGCCGCGTATCGTCGTCACGGTGTGTGCCGGCGTTGTGGCGCTTGGCGTACTGGTGAGCTTTTTCCGCCTGATGTTCGCGCGTCGCGAGCCGTCCTGCGTGCATCCGGCGGGGGAGCGCAGTATCGAGGTTACCCTTGCGGCGCTTTCCTCATGTGCCTGGGCTGCCGCCGAGCGCGACGACCGCGTGATGGTCGAGCATGTCGAGGCCCGCGTCCAGGGCCCCGACGATTCGCACGTCCGTTTTAAGGTCGAGGCTATCGCGCTTGACGATAAAGACGTGGCATCTCTGGCTACCGCGATGCAGCAGCGCATCGAAGAAGCTTGCGACACCATGCTCGGCACGCCGGGTACGACCGCGCGTGTCCGTTTTTTGCCGTCCAAGACTACCGTCCAGACCGTGGAGGTTTCCGGTGAGTGATACCAATCAAGATAAGACCGCTCGTACGCCGCGCCTGACGATTGACCAGAGCGCCACGCCGGCAGGCGAGTCCGCCGACACCAAGCCCGAGGCCGGCGAGCAGCACGACAGCGCCGCCAACGACTTTGACGAGGCCATGGGTCTCATCAAAGGTACGGGCGCTGCCATCTGGAGCTACGCCGTGCGCCACCCCAACACCACGCTCGGCGCCGTGGCAGGCTTTATCCTCGCCGTGCTGGTACTTACGTTGGGCCTGTGGGACACGCTCGTCATCGCATTCTTTGTGCTGATCGGCGCTGTGATCGGCCAAATTCGCGACGGCGAGAACGGGATCGTCAACTTCTTCGGCCGTCTGTTTAGCGGCCGCTAATATGTATTCGACTGTCGCATCCGCGGCAGGCATAAGGAGGAACCATGGCTTTTAATACGAAGGTCGATGTAGCCGATACCGAGCTCGAGGCCGACGAGACCGTCGCCGCCGAGGCCGAGGACGTAACGCTCGAGGACGAGGCGCTCGTCGAGGCCGAACCCGCCGACGATGCGGACGAGGACGACGAGGAGGCGGACGAGTCCGAGGACTCGCTGACCTATTCCAACGGCGTGATTGAGAAGATCGTCGCCATGGCCACCCGCGAGGTGCCGCACGTTCTGGGCATGAAGGGCAACCTCATGCACTTTGTGCAGGAGCAGTTTGGTGCCGAGAACCTGACCAAGGGCGTGACGGTCGAGGTCACCGACGACAACCGCGTGGTCGTCAACATCTCGGTCATCATCGAGTACGGTGCCTACGCGCCGGCGATTTTCGACGACGTTAAGGCGCGCGTGACCGAGCGTCTGGCCGCAATGACCGGCCTTGAGGTGGCAGGTGTTAACCTACGCATCGAGGATGTCATCACCCCCGAGGAGTACGAGCACCGTACCAGCCAGCACGAGTAACCTACCAAAAAGGGACAGGTTTGTTTTGGCAGGTTTTATCTGCGTAAACGTCAAACGGCCGGTCGCGCATGCAAAAGCGCGGCCGGCCGTTTTCTATATGCCCTCGATGCGGTCATACCGCTCGTCTAACTAAGGGTTGCAATCTTCGCGTTCCGCGTTACCCTAATGGGCGCATTGTTTCCAAATTGTTAACGAGGGGTTGCCGTAATGGCCGACGAACACGAGACCGAAAGCAAGGCATGGGCGATTGAAGCCGCTGCGGCAGAGGCGGCGTCGCGTGCCGCCGAGGAGGTACATCGTCCTCCGGTGGTGCCGATGGAGCGCGTGGTCGATCGCGATGTTATTGAGCAAGGCGAGCGCGCCGGCCGCAAGCGCAGCCAGGAGCCGGGTTTCCCGCGCTTTTTCGCTGAGCTCAATCTGGGCCTGATCCTCACGGCCTTTGCCATCGTCGCGTTTAAAACCCCTAATCACTTTGCTTTTGGCGGCACCTCGGGCGTGTCGGTCATTCTGTCCACGCTGTTCCCGACCCTGCCCGTCGGCGTTTTTATGTGGATTATCAACGCGGTTCTCGTCGTTTTGGGCTTTATCTTTTTGGAGCGCAAGGCAATCCTGTGGAGCGTCTTCGCCTCGTTTGCGCTGTCCGCCTATGTTTCGCTGTTTGAGCTCTTTATTCCGACCGATGTCTCGATGACGGGCGATATGTGGCTCGACCTGTGCTTTGCCGTGATTCTGCCGGCGCTCGGCAGCGCCATCGTCTTTGATATCGGTGCCTCGACGGGCGGCACGGACATCCTCGCCATGATTCTCAAACGCCGCACGACGCTTGAGATCGGCCGTGCGCTGCTGCTGGTCGATATCGGCATCGTGACCATCGCGGCCTTCTTGTACGGCCCGCGCGTCGGCCTGTACTGCGTGCTTGGCCTGTTTGCCAAGACGCTCGTGGTCGATAAGGCTATCGAGAGCATTCACCTTCGTAAGGTCTGTACGATTATTTGCGCCGAACCGCGCAAAGTCGAGGAGTTTATCGTCAAGCATCTCAACCGCACAGCTACGATCAGCCGTGGCTACGGCGCCTTCTCGGGCAAGTGCGTCACGGTGATCATGAGCGTGCTGAGCCGTCGCGAGGCAGTGCAGCTGCGCCGCTATACCCGCGAGATTGACCCTGGCGCCTTCATCACCATCGTCGATAGCTCCGAGATCGTGGGCAAGGGCTTCCGCGGCACGAACTAGCCCTGGTGCGCGCTTCGAATCATTGAATAAAGCCACCTGCGTTGCAAATCGGCCATCTTGGGCTATTTGTCCCCACATTGGGCGATAATGATGCCAAAGACATCGTTTGCGATCCAGGTGATTCGCTCTAGATACGAAGGGATGATTTCGATGTTCTGTTCGCAGTGCGGCGCCCCCATGGGCGATAACGACAAGTTCTGCGGCGTGTGCGGTGCCCCTAATGCCGGTGCTGCAACCTCTGCTCCTCAGGGGCAGTCTCAGCCTCAGCAGTTTGTTCCTCAGCCTAACGTGAACGTGCCCAAGGGCTGTGTAGCTCAGGCGTTTGAAGACATGACCAAGACGCCGGGCGTGCTGCAGCGCGTGTGCCAGATTGCCTTTTTGCCGGCGCTCATCTGTGTTGTGTCGGTGCTCGTGCTCTTCATTCCCGTTATCGGCGGTATCGCGGCTGCCTTCGGCTTTTTGGCTGCCTGTGTGGCAAGCGCGTGCGGTTCTGGCTTTGGCATCGAATGGGGTCGCGACCTGTCGCTCAAGGTCGATGACGGCATGGATCGTCCGTTGATGCGTTCCACGTCGTTTGGCCTTGGCGTCTTTTCGGGCGTTATTTCGAGCGTGCTCAAGGTTATCGCGGCTATTCCCGTTATTGGTGTAGCGCTTTCGCTGGTGGAGAGCGTGGTAATTGGTGCCGCGGGTGCGTACTCTTATTACGGCTCCTATGCGCTTGAGGCCGCTCTATTTGGCTCGCTGGGCCTGTTTGTTCTGGCTATGATTGCCACGGCGGTCCTGGGTGTCTTCTTTACTATGTTCGCCGACATCGCCGTGATGCACTTTGCGGTGACCGGTCGCGTCGAGAGCGCGTTTTCGCTCGATAAGGTCTGGACGGCCTTTAAGAACAATAAGACCAAGCTGTTCTGCGCATCGTTCCTTCCCGAGTTTTTGACGGGTCTGGTCGCCAACGTTATCACATGGATCCTGACGCTCGTCTTTGGCACCATTGCCTCTGTCGGTATGTATAGCTACTACTACCGTCCTACGGCTATTGAGGCGCTTGTTACCGGCGGTGGCATTACGCTCGTATTGTTCTTGGTACTGACGGCGTTTGTCACGGTATTCCTCACGGTCTTTGGCAACATGCTCAAGCATCGTGCCGTTGGCTATTGGGTTGCGCGTTATGCAAGCGAGTGGGCCGACGAGGACAAGGATGACGTCCTGACTTTTGTGTTGCCGTTTGAGAAGAAGTCCGCTCCTTCGGGTTACAGCGCTCCGGATGCTTCGCCGGCACCTGCGCCCGAGCCCGCGCCCGAGTCTGCATCCGAGTCGGCGCCTGTGCCTGAGCCGGCACCTGTGCCCGAGCCTGCAACGTCGCCCGCGCCGACGTCTACCCCGGCACCGGCCCCCGCGCCCGAGGCGACGCCTGCAGAACCCGATTGGAATGCCGTTGCCACGCCGGCGGATGAGCCGGGCGATAATCCTGCTGCCGAAAACAATCAAACCGAATAGTCGGTCGAGGCGCCCTGGGCAACTGAGCCCGGGGTGCCTTTTTCTACTGCGAAAGCAAGAAAATGCCTGGGAAAACGGTTGCAGCAAAATTTCTCGGAAATTGGTCAATGTTGCGCAACAACGTCGCGGCTATTGTTGAGAACATAGACGTGTAAGGTTTGAAGGCGTGCGACGCCTTAGGAAAAGGAGAAGCTTATGTTCTGTCCCACTTGTGGTTCTCCCATTTCGGATGATGCCATATTCTGCCCTGTCTGCGGTTCTGCCATCGGTGCCGCTTCCGCTGCTCCTGCTCCGAAGCCCGCGCCGCAGCCTACGCCTCAGCCCCAGCCTGCTCCGCAGCCCACGCAGATTCAGCCCACTCCGGTTCAGGCAGTTCAGCCCCAGCCTCAGCAGCAGTACACCGGGCAGCAGCAGTACGCCGGCCAGCAGCAGTATGCTCAGCAGCCTGCACCTGCCCCGATGGGCTATGCTCCGATTAAGACCGACCGTGGCGTGATCGGTTGGCTTCTGCTTTCCATCGTGACCTGCGGCATCTATTCGTATTACTTCCTCTATTGCCTTGCCCGCGACATCAATGTCATGTGCCAGGATGACGGCGATTCCACGCCGGGTCTGGCAGCATTCATCTTGCTGTCGTTCGTGACCTGCGGCTTCTACGGACTCTACTGGTACTACAAGATCGGTAACCGCCTGCAGGCTAATGCCCCTCGCTATGGCCTGATGTTCCAGGAGAACGGTACTACCGTTCTTATGTGGCAGATTGTCGGCGCGCTGCTGTGCGGCCTTGGCCCCATCTTTGCCATGAACATCATCATCAAGAACACCAATGCCATGGCAACGGCTTACAACACCCGTCTTGGCGCTCGTGCCTAACGATAAGAACGGCGTGAACAGCTCCCAGGGACATAAGGGCGCGGCGGAGCTCATTCGCCGCGCCCTTTCTTGCATCGGCGCGCTCTTTGTCGCCTGGCTCGCACTCTACCTGCTCGATATCGGCTGCGTGTTTCGCCTGATGACGGGCATTCCCTGTCCGGGATGCGGCATGACGAGGGCGTGGCTGGCGGCACTGCGCCTCGATTTTGCGGCTGCCTTCGCCTATCATCCGCTGTTTTGGGTGGTGCCGCTTGCGTTTGCGCTCGCGTTCGTGCGCGAGGAGGTGGCATCGAGCAGGCTAAAGCGTGGCATCGACATTGCGGTTATTGTTCTGTGCGTGCTGGTCGTTGCCGTATGGATCGTGCGCCTTATCAACCCGGCAGACGCGGGCCTGCTTTTTGGTGGGCACGCCCCCGCCGGAGTTCCCACCGATATCATCCACCTCGAAACCCCACGATGGCTCACCATCCTTCGCTCTTGCCTGTCGTGACGGAGGACGCGCTAGAAAAGCGGTCGACACATAAGCGGGGGCGAACGTTGAGATAACGTTCGCCCCCGCTTTGCTCTAGCCAGGTTGTTATGGGTGGGCGTGACGGCTACTCGTCGCGCTTCTCCTCGTGGCGAGCGGCAGCCCGCGCATCGCGGATGCCCTTGATTGCGGCATGGCGGGCGGTGCGAGCATCGTGCATGGCGTCGCGTGCCTCAGCGGCCGTTGCCTTGGCAGAGCGCAGCTTGGCGGCCAAGTCGGGGTTGGTCTCGGCAACCGCGGCGATCGTGGGGCCGTCGAGCTCCTCTTGCGTGGGCTCGGCCAAAAAGTCGATGGCATACTGGGCGGCTACCATGGAACCCTTGGCCAGTACCGACTCGTCAATCTTGTAGAAGCAAGAATGTTGGGCGTACGTGGCGCCAATCTGGGGGTTGCGCGTGCCAACAAAGGCGAGCACGCCCGGCACACGGCGCAGGTACTCCGAGAAGTCCTCGCCCGAAAGCGTGCCGCGGTAATGGCCCTCGCCCGCGGGGCCCAGGCACTTGAGCACAGCTTGGCGGCAGCGCTCGCTCGAGGCGGCATCGTTTTCGACCTTGTAGTTGGCGATGGTGTAGTCGGTGAGTTCGGCCTCGGCGCCCAGGGCCGCCGCAGTGTGCTCCACGATGCGGCGCATAAGCTCGGGCATCTCCTCATGCGTCTTGTCGCCATAGGTACGCACCGTGCCGGCGAGGTACGCCGTGCCGGCGATAACGTTGCGCGCGGTGCCGCCGTGCAGCTCGCCGACGGTGATGACGGCGGGTTCGTAGGGGCTAATCTCGCGCGAGACGATGGTCTGCAGGGCGTTGACGATCTCGGCGGCAACCATGACGGCATCGTGGCCGCGTTGGGGCATGGCGCCATGGCACGAGGTGCCGCGGACGTCGATGCGGAACCAGTCGGTGTTTGCCATGCGCGGACCGGGCTCGCAGCTCACGGTGCCGGCGTCGACCTCGCTCCAGATATGTGCGGCGTAGGCGCCGTCGACGCCGTCGAGCACACCGGTGCCGATCATGAGCTTGGCGCCCTGGCCGTTTTCCTCGCTGGGCTGGAACACGATGCGGACCTCGCCGTGGATGTCATCGGTCATGTGGCGCAGGATTTGCAGCGTGCCGAGCATCATGGCGATATGACAGTCGTGACCGCAGGCGTGCATGCAACCCTCATTGACGCTGGCGAACTCCTCGCCGGTCTGCTCGGTGACAGGCAAGGCGTCGATGTCGGCGCGCAGCAGGATGCGGCGGCGCGGCGTGCCATCCTCGCGGTAGGCATCGGGCGCGGTGCCGCGAAGCGTCGCCACCAGGCCCGTCTTGAGCGGACGCTCGTAGGGGATATTCATGGCGTCGAGCTGGTTGGCGATGTCGGAAGTCGTGCGCTCCTCGGCAAGGCTCAGCTCCGGGTGCTTATGGAAGTGCCGGCGCTGCTTGATGATGTAGGGTTCAAACTCGGCGGCGATATCCTGGATGGCCGCGGTGACGTCGTCTGCCGCGCGAACCTCGGTTGCCGCCATAATCTGCTGTGCCTTGGTCTTCGTCATGGTCGATTTGCTCCTTGCTGGCTCGATCGCAAAATCGTACAGGCTCTCTCCAGTATGCCACCTGCCGCTAGGGCTGGTAAAGTTGCCGTTTGCCGCTTGGAGTTTTGTTACAGGGGCGGGGGAGTACACTCGGGGGTGTTGAATTTCCTGCCAGAGATGGGGATGCCCATGCAACATATCGATCGGATTATCCGCTCCAAGAACGTTTTTACCGCGCAAGACGGTATCGATACCGCCCGCGAGCTGGCGATTGCCATCGCGGGCGATCGCATCGTCGCAGTCGGTGCGCCCGATGACGTGATTGACGCCGCACCTGCCGCCACGCCGGTGGTCGATTACGGCGAGCAGTTTGTCTGCCCCGGTTTCCACGATGCGCACCTGCATTTCTTCCATACTTCGGTTGGCTCCTCGCCGTACATGCTCATGGATATGGGCACGTCCGAGGCAGCATTGGTGCAGCATGCGCTCGAGTTTTCCCAAGGCTTGCCAGATGACGCCTGGGTCGTGACCCAGGGTTGGCGCGATTACCGCTGGGATCCGCCCGAGCACCCTACCAAGGCCTCCCTCGATGCGGCATTTCCCGATCGTCCCTGCGTTATGTACTCGGGCGACGGGCACACGCTGTGGCTCAACAGCCGCGCACTCGAGGCGCTCGGCGTGACGCGCGACAGCGAGCCTCCGGCGGGTGGCAGTTACGACAAAGACTCAAACGGTGAGCTTACGGGTATCGCCCACGAGGCGGCTGCTATGCAGCTGCTGCCGCGCTGCCTGGAGTGGCTGGGCGAGGATCGCATCGCGAGCGCTTACGCCGACCAGATGAAGCGTATGGCTGAGCAAGGCATCACCTCAATCTGCGATATGTCGCTCATGCCCATGCCGGGCTGTGACTTTATTCGCGACGATGTTTACGACAAGCTGCAGGCCTCCGGCAAGCTGGGAATCCGCACCCATTTGTTTCCCACGCTGTTGGATGACCAATCGCGCTTGGAAGAGCTCCAGACCCGCTACGCGAACAATGCGCTGCTCTCGGCACCGGGCTTTAAACAGTTCTTCGACGGCGTGTCGAGCGAGCATACCGCATACCTCACTGAGCCCTATACCAATCCACGCTTCCCGGGCGATCAGGGTCGCCTGACGGTTCCTGTCGAGCGCATGCGCAAGTTGGTCCTGGCGGCAGCCGAGCGCGGCCACACCGTGCGCATCCACGTTATCGGCGACGGTGCCATCCATGCCGCGCTCGATATCTTTGAGGAGGCGACAGAGCTCTACGGTCTGCCCCCGCACGGTCATAACACGCTCGAGCATCTGGAGAATCTGCTGCCTCAGGACATCGATCGTCTGCGCAAGCTCAACGTCATTGCCTCGAGCCAGCCTTGCCACATCACGCTCGACCCGGGTGGCCCGGAGCGCGACCTGGGACTGGAACGCAGCCGCATCATGTGGCCGTTCGCAACTTATCAGCAGCGCGGTATCCGTCAAGCTTTCGGTACCGACAGCCCCATCACGGCCGTTACCAGCATGAACGTGCTCTACACGGCCATTACGCGCCAAGACCCTCGCAGCCACTGGCCCAAGGGCGGCTGGCTCCCCAGCGAGCGCATCGACGCGGCTACAGCTCTGCGCAACTACACCCTGGGCAGCGCGTACGCAGCGGGCGACGAGCAAAACCTCGGCAGCCTGGAACCCGGCAAATACGCCGACCTGGTAGTCCTGGACCAAAACCCGCTCACCATCGACCCCCAAGAGCTCCAGGCTACCAAGGTTCAGGCTACTTACCTGGCAGGTAACGTAATCTACGAGCGCTAACCCCATACCCCATCCATCAGTTGCGGTGAAATACGGACTAAATAACGCCTCAACAGCCAAAAACAGTCCATATTCCACCGCAACTTAAAAGGGGGCACGTTCCAGCAACGTGCCCCTTTCTTGTACATCCCATCCGCATCGCCATTTTGCTGCACTGACTTTTCTGGATGCCGGGCCCGAACTAGTTAACCTGCCTCCCGGGGCGGACCGGAGGGCATGAAGTTTGTCGCGAGTTCCGCACGCAAAGGAAAGCACTTAATGTGCTTTCCGTCTTGCGCAGGACTGTAGAGCAGCAAACTTCATGCCCTCCGGTCCGCCCCGGGAGCCGCGCACAAGTTATCCTCCGACATTCAGAAAATCTAAGTGCCAAAAAATAAGATTTTTTGACTCCGTGTTGTATAACCCGCCATTCGTGGGTACCATTCAACGCGTACGCAAACAAAAAGGGTTAATTCGCGTGGCATAACCACGCGGCCCAAAAAGGAGGAGACAAGCATGTCGTCTTTGAAGCCGCTTGCAGATCGTGTTCTGGTCAAGCCCGACGAGGCCGAGCAGAAGACCGCTTCTGGTCTGTATATCGCCAGCAACGCCCAGGAGAAGCCGCAGCGCGGCACCATCGTTGCCGTTGGTGCCGGCAAGGTCAACGACAAGGGTGAGCGCATCCCCATGGACGTCAAGGTCGGTGACGTTGTCATCTACGGTAAGTTCGGTGGCAACGAGGTCAAGGTCGACGGCGAGAAGTATCTGCTGATGCGCGCCGACGACATCTACGCTGTTGTCGAGGCCTAGTCTCGTCAGAATCTCTGATTCGTCTTTGAACGCGCCCGCCGCATAGGACTCGGAAGCGGCGACGCGAGTCACGTTTCTTTTGGAGGATTACCTACCATGGCAAAGAACATTACGTTCAACACCGATGCCCGCGCTAAGCTCGCCAAGGGTGTCAACACTCTGGCCGACGCCGTTACCGTCACCATGGGCCCCAAGGGTCGCTACGTTGCTCTGCAGCGCACGTTTGGTGCCCCGACCATCACCAACGACGGCGTTTCCGTCGCCAAGGAGATTGAGCTCGAGGACAACATCGAGAACATGGGTGCCCAGCTGGTGAAGGAGGTCGCCACCAAGACCAACGACACCGTGGGTGACGGCACCACCACCGCAACCCTGCTCGCTCAAGCCATCGTCAACGACGGTCTGCGCAACGTCGCCGCTGGCGCCAACCCGCTGGCCATCCGTCGCGGCATCGACAAGGCCGTCAACGCCGCCGTCGCCGAGATGAAGAAGCAGGCCAAGCCGGTCGAGACCAAGGAGCAGATTGCTTCCGTCGGTACCATCTCTGCCGGTGACCCCGAGGTCGGCGAGAAGATCGCCGAGGCCATGGAGGTCGTGGGCAAGGACGGCGTCATCACCGTCGAGGATTCCCAGACGTTCGACATCACCATCGACACCGTCGAGGGCATGCAGTTCGACAAGGGCTATGTCTCCGCTTACTTCGTCACGGACAACGACCGCATGGAGGCCGTGATGAAGGATCCGTACATCCTCATCACCGACCAGAAGATCTCCAGCGTCCAGGACATCATGCCCGTTCTCGAGGCTGTCCAGCGCGCTGGCCGTGGCCTGCTCATCATCGCTGAGGACATCGATGGCGAGGCTCTGCCTACCCTGGTCCTCAACAAGATCCGTGGCGCCCTCAACGTCTGCGCCGTCAAGGCCCCGGGCTACGGCGATCGCCGCAAGCGCATCCTGGAGGACATCGCCGTCCTCACCGGTGGCCAGGCTGCCCTGGACGAGCTGGGCGTGAAGGTCGCTGACATCACCGCCGATATGCTCGGTACCGCTAAGTCCGTCACCATCTCCAAGGACAACACCGTCGTCGTCGGCGGTGCTGGCTCCAAGGAGGCCATCGACGCCCGTATCGCTCAGATCAAGGGCGAGATGGAGAACACCACCTCTGACTTCGACCGTGAGAAGCTCCAGGAGCGCCTGGCCAAGCTCTCCGGTGGCGTTGCCGTCATCAAGGTCGGCGCTGCTACCGAGTCCGAGCTCAAGGAGATCAAGCACCGCGTCGAGGACGCCCTGCAGGCTACCCGTGCTGCTGTCGAGGAGGGCATTGTCGCCGGCGGCGGCGTCGCCTTCATGGACGCTGCTCCTGCGCTCGACGCCGTTGAGCTTGACGACCCCGAGGAGAAGATCGGCGTCGACATCGTCAAGAAGGCTCTGACTGCTCCGGTCGCCACCATCGCCAAGAACGCTGGCTTTGAGGGCGCCGTCGTGGTCGACAAGGTTGCCGAGCTGCCCGCCGGCCAGGGTCTCAACTCTGCCAACGGCGAGTGGGGCGACATGATCGAGATGGGCGTCCTCGACCCCGTCAAGGTCAGCCGCGTCACCCTGCAGAACGCTGCTTCTGTCGCCAGCCTGATTCTTATCACCGAGGCTACCGTCTCCGATGTGCCCAAGAACACTCAGCTTGAGGACGCTATCGCTGCTGCTACCGCTGGTCAGCAGGGCGGCGGTATGTACTAAGGCCGACAAGGTCTAGAACTCCCACCGGGAATCCGGGGGCGTGACGGGGGCTTCTCTCCGGAACGTCCTCGGACATGCAAAGAGGCTCCGCATCGCGCTTCGCGCTGCGGAGCCTCTTTGCGTCCTTTGCGGAATGTTCCGGAGAGAAGCCCCCGTCACGCCCCCGGATTCCCTGCGTTTACGGCCTTGAGGTCGGCGGGCGGAGAAGGACGTGGTCGATAGGGATACGTGTCCCCTTCGCTGTTTCGCGGCTCTGCCGCGAAAGGCGCGCTACTTTGGGGTGGATGGAGGATGTGGTTGTTGCGGCGATTCGTTCCGGTTGCTGTTTCGCGCTTTGCGCGAAAGGTGCGCCACTTTGGAGTGAGTGAGAGATGTGGCTGTTGCGGCAACTGGCAACTGGCCCCCGCCATAAATTACCCTTGGCATACTTGCGCAAAAGCCTACTGGTGCTACACTTTCAATTGCTGTTTCAGGGCGGGGTGAAATTCCCCACTGGCGGTAAATCGGGCGATGTCAAAGGGACACCGTGGCGCAGGCGAGATGCCTGTGACCGAGCCGATGAGTCCGCGACCCGTGCGTGCGTTGGTTCGCATGCCGGCTGAACTGGTGAGATCCCAGTACCAACGGTTAGAGTCCGGATGAAAGAGGCAGGTGATCTTATGTCTGAACAGTCGCAGCATATCCATTTTGAGAACACGAATAGGTGGAGCACCAAACAGCTCGTTACCATGGCGCTGATGTGCGCCTTGGGCGCCCTGTTTATGTATGTGCAGCTGCCCATCCTTCCTTCGGCGCCGTTTTTGACGTATGACCCGTCGCTGGTGCCGGCGATGGTGTGTGGATTTGCGTATGGCCCTGGTGCCGGCACCGCTGTTGCCGCTATGGCGATCGTTATCCATGCGCTCACTACGGGTGACTGGGTCGGCGCGCTTATGAACTTGGTTGCCACGCTGGGCTATATTCTGCCTGCGGCTATCGTCTACCAGAAGATGCATACCTATAAGGGTGCCGTGATTGGCCTGGCGCTCGGCGTCATTGCCGCTACGGCGCTGTCCATGGTCGCGAATCTGACCATCGGCGTTTGGTTCTGGTATGGCTCGGTCGATGTGATCGCCCCGCTCATGATTCCCGCCGTGTTGCCGTTCAACCTTATCAAGACCGTGCTTAACTCGGTGTTGACGCTTGCAGTGTACAAGGCGGTCTCCAACCTCATCACGCCTAAAAAGGACCAGGTCAAAGGCCGCGCATGATTGAGTGTCGGGGCGTTTCCTTTAGCTATGACGGTGCCGTACCGGCACTCGACGGCGTCGATCTGAACATCGAGGACGGGGAGTTTTTCTGCATCCTCGGTGGCAATGGGTCGGGCAAGTCGACGTTTGCCAAGCATCTGAATGCACTGTTGCAGCCCGATGCGGGCACGGTACGCATCAACGGCATGGATGCGTCCGACCCCGAGTTGGTCTACGACATTCGTTCGACCGCGGGCATGGTATTCCAGAATCCCGATGATCAGCTCGTGGCGACGCTTGTCGAGGACGATGTTGCCTTTGGCCCCGAAAACCTTGGGGTCGAATCTGCCAAGATTGCGCAGCGCGTGCGCGAGGTGCTGAAGGCCGTGGGTCTGGTGGGCTTTGAGCGCCACGAGACCCACGCGCTCTCGGGTGGACAAAAGCAGCGCGTGGCGCTCGCCGGCGTGCTTGCCATGGAGCCGCGCGTGCTCATCCTGGATGAGGCGTCCTCGATGCTCGATCCGCGCGGGCGCAAGGGCCTTATGAAGGCCTGCCGCGCGCTCCACGATCGCGGTATGACCATCGTGATGATTACGCACTTTATGGAAGAGGCCTCCGAGGCCGATCGCGTTGCAGTCTTCCGAGCGGGGCGCGTGGCCATGCTCGGCACGCCTGACGAGATCTTGACGCGGGCGGACGAGCTCGCGCGGCTGAACCTGGATATGCCGGCATCGTGCTGTCTTGGCAGGGCGCTTCGCGCGAAGGGCGTGCCCATTTGCGCACGGGTGCGCGAGGCGGATATGGTCGCCGATATAGTGCGGGCTTATGCCGAGCAGAGGAGGACAGGCATCGCCGGGCGGCCTTTCGCATCCGATCCTCGTATTCCCGACAACGTCTCCTCTGCAATCGAGGGCGCAGACGCTCCGGAGCCCGTCATCGAGATTTCGCACCTTTCGTATAGCTATTCGCTGAGCGCCCGCGAGCGTCGCCGTTGGCACAAGCGCTCGGCCGCCGAGGGTGCATCGACCAAGCAGGCCCTTTGGGGGAACGATCCCAGTAGCCCGTGGGCATTGCGCGATGTTTCGCTGACGGTGTGTCGTGGCGAGTTTCTGGGCTTGGCGGGTCATACCGGTTCGGGTAAGTCGACGCTGGTTCAGCATCTCAACGGCCTGATTCGTCCCCAGGAGGGTTCCGTTTACGCGTTGGGGCTCGACCTGGCAAACAAGAAAGATGCCGCCGCGGTTAAGGCAAAGGTCGGCGTGGTGTTTCAGTATCCCGAGCGTCAGCTGTTTGCCGAGACCGTGGCGCAGGACGTGGCGTTTGGTCCGCATAACCTTGGCTTGTCGCAGGCCGAGGTTGCCCGCCGCGTTGAGTCATCGCTCGCGCGCGTGGGCCTCGACTTGGCCACGGTGGGCGACAAGAGCCCCTTTGAGCTTTCGGGCGGGCAGCAGCGGCGCGTGGCGTTTGCCGGCGTGCTTGCCATGGAGCCCGAGGTCCTGGTGCTCGATGAGCCCATGGCGGGACTCGATCCGGCGGCGCGCAGTGATTTCCTGGAGCTCATCGATCGACTTCACCATGGGGGCCTGACCGTCGTCATGGTCTCACACAGTATGGATGACCTTGCCAATTGCTGCGACCGTATTGTCGTGATGAACGAGGGCGCGGTGTTTGCCGAGGGCACGCCCGCTCAGGTTTTTGCGCATGCGGATGAGCTTAAATCAATCGGCTTGGGTGTTCCCGCTGCCCAGCGCATGGCGCTGGCGCTTGCGAAGGCAAGCGTGCCGCTGCGCTTTGACGGCCTCTATACGGTTGAGTCGCTGGCAGACGAGTTGGCAGATTTGCTGATCGGTCGCTCAGACGGTTCTTCTAACGTCGCGGACATTGCTAAATCCAAGACGATCGCGCGAGAGGAGGGCTGCTAATGGAGGCGTTTTCGTTTGGCAGCTACTATCCCGGCGAGAGTGCAATCCACCGCCTGGACCCGCGAACCAAGTTGCTCTTGGGCTTTGTGTTTCTGATCACGACGCTCACGGTCAACAGCTTCTGCGGATTGGTCCCGGTCGCAATCTTCGTTGTCCTGATCTATACCGTGTCCCGGGTGCCGGCTCGCCGCGTCCTGTCATCGATGGCGCCGCTGCTGGCGATCGTCGTGGTGGTCGCGGTGCTCAACCTATTTACCGACCAGAGCGGGCACATCCTGTGGCAGCTCGGCTTTTTGCAGATTAGCGAGGGCTCGCTGCATTCCGCCGCCTTTATGGCGTGCCGCCTGACCTTGATGATGGCCGGCATGAGCGCTATCACGCTCACCACACCGACGCTCGACCTCACCGCGGGCTTTGAGCGCCTGCTCGCGCCGTTTGCGCGTGTGGGACTTCCTGCGCACGAGCTCGGCATGATTATGGGTATCGCGCTGCGCTTTATGCCGCAGTTTGCCACCGAGATGAAGCAGACGGCCGATGCGCAGGCAAGCCGCGGTGCACGCGTGACGGGAGGCCCGCTCGGCGGCGTGCGTATGCTCGGCAGTGTGGCGATTCCGCTGTTCACGGGCGTGTTCCGTCATGCCGAAACGCTGTCTGCTGCCATGGATGCTCGTTGCTATCATGGCGAGCAGGGCCGCACGCGTCTGCATACGCTTGCATTTGGCCGCGGCGATGCGTTGGCAGCGGTGGTGACGACGTGGCTGCTCGTCTGCGTCATCGTCATCAATCTTCAACTTGTTTAGGCGCGATTCGAGCGCAGGAAAGGGGTCCCCATGACCGACAACGACCGCACGGCGCAGCTCGAGCGCGCCTGTTCGTATCTCACGCGCATTCCGGCGTGGTATTTGGCCACGACCGATGTGGCCGACGGGCATCAGCCGCGCGTGAGGCCGTTCTCGTTTGCCATGGTCGATGACGGCAAACTGTGGTTTTGCACGTCGCGCGACAAGGACGTGTGGGCAGAGCTCAGCGCGAACCCCAAGTTTGAGGTTTCGGGTTGGAAACCGGGGGAGTGTTGGATTGTGCTGACCGGCGAGGCCGCGCTTGAGGACGACGCGGTCGTGAGCGACCGCGTTCGCGAAGCAGGCTTTAAGCACATGGCGGGCATTGGCGAGAAGCATGAGAGCGCCAACGACGGTCGTCTTGCGTTTTTCTCGGTCCGCAATATCGCCGCCCGCTTCTGCGATATCGACGGCAGCGAGGAGCGCCTGGAGCTTTAACCATAGGGTAGCTAAAACAGCCCCGGCCCAAAAAGACTAGTGCCAGGAGGAAACGTGGACGGATTGAATACGGTGTTGGAGTATCTGACGTCGGTGTCGGCATGGTATTTGGCGACGAGCGTTGACGGGCAGCCGCATGTGCGTCCGTTTTCGTTTGCGCAGATCCAGGACGGCAAGCTGTGGTTTGTAACGGCGCGCACCAAAGACGTGTGGCAAGAGCTGCTGCAAAATCAACGCTTTGAGGCCACGAGTTGGTGGCCGGGCCATGGCTGGCTCATCTTGCGCGGGCATGCGGGCCTGGATGACCAGGCCGCTCCCGATATGCGCGAGGCAGGCTGGAAGCACCTGGAGCGCTTGGGGGAGCATTATGAGGGCGCAGGCGACCCCACGCTCGTCTTCTTTAGCGTGGAGGAACCCGAGGCCTTTATCTGCAACCACGACGAATGGGTGCCGGTCGAGCTCTAACCGAGTCTCTCAGCAAGCTTCGACAATTTAAATTCTCGCATGTAGCGGGCCCCACATTGCAACGTCACCGTAAGGCGCACTGGGCAATATGGGGCCCGCATTTATTTGTCAATTCCTTCGCGTGAATGTGTCGGGACTGTTTCAATGCATGAATATGTAAAAGATTTGCGTATATATGCATCTTTTGGTGCTAAAGTTTCAACCCACTTCATAACGACGGCTGCGGGATGCGCATCGGTGTATAAACCGCAGACAAGGAGTCAGATATGTCCCTCAAGGTAGGAATCGTCGGTGCGGCTGGATACGCTGGTGCCGAGCTCATTCGCCTCGTCCTCGGCCATCCCGAGTTTGAACTTGTCGCCATTACGTCCAACGCCGATGCCGGCCAGCCGCTGTCTGCGGTCTACCCGAGCTTCGCCGGCGTAAGCGACCTTGTCTTCACGACGCATGACGCTCCCGAGCTCAAGAACTGCGACGCGGTCTTTTTGGCCGTGCCGCACACGGCTGCCATGGCACAGGTGCCCGCCCTGCTTGCCGCGGGAGTCTCCTGCATTGACCTCTCGGCCGACTACCGCCTGAGCGATCCGGCCACCTTTGAGGTCTGGTATGCGGCCGAGCACACGAGCCCCGAGCTACTCAAGAGCCGCGCCTTTGGTCTGCCCGAGCTGTTCTGCCAGGATTTGGAGACCGCTGCATCCGACCACGCCGACGGCAAGCCCGTGCTGGTCGCCTGCGCCGGTTGTTATCCCACCGCAACGAGCCTTGCCGCCGCGCCTGCCGTGCGCGCTGGCTGGGTTGCCCAGAGCGGCCCCGTGATCGTTGACGCCATCAGCGGTGTAACGGGTGCCGGTAAGTCCTGCAACGCCCGTACGCATTTTTGCAGCGCGGACGAAAACCTGGAGGCCTATGGCGTGGGCAAGCATCGTCACACGCCCGAAATCGAGCAGATCTTGGGCCTAACCGATCGTGTCGTCTTTACCCCGCATCTGGCACCGCTCAAGCGCGGTCTGCTCTCTACGGTGACGATGCCGCTTACGCCGCAGGCTATCGATACCCTGACCCTTGAGGACGTCGTCGACCATTACAAGCAGTTCTACGCCGGTCGCACCTTCGTGCGCGTACTCGATGCCGGCCAGCAGCCCAAGACGGCTTCGGTCGTCGGCACCAACGCCGCCCAGATTGGCCTCGCGCTCAACAAGCGCGCGGGCGTTCTGGTGGCTACGGGCGCCATCGACAATCTGTGCAAGGGTGCAGCAGGCCAGGCGGTCCAGTGCGCCAACATCGTCTTTGGTTTTGACGAGCGACGAGGCTTGCCCACAGTGGCGTGCCCGGTGTAGCACATTCGATTGTTAACGATTTGGTAGTCGGGCATCGAGTGGGGCGCCACTCTTAAGCTGGCCTCATGGTTGTGGCTGGCATGGCGCACCAACCGATGCCCCTTTTTTGTTTGACATAAGGAGTCATAAAGACGATGAATGCTGAGCAGTTCGACATCAAGATTCGTGCCGTAGAGGGCGGCGTAACGGCGGCAGCCGGCTTTAAGGCGGCGGGCATCCATGCCGGATTCCGCAAGAATCCCGAGCGCCTGGATTATGCGCTCGTTGTGCCCGATAAGCCCTGTCCCGGCGCCGGTGTGTTTACTACCAACCGTTTTTGCGCGGCGCCCGTGCAGGTGAGCCGCGCCAACTTGGGCGGCGCCGACAAAGGCTATGGCATCATTGCCGGCATTTCGGTCAACTCCGGTAACGCCAACGCCGCTACGGGCGAGACCGGTCTTGCCTGCGCGCGCGAGACCTGCAATATCGCCTCGCAGGTTATCGGCTGCGAGCCTCAGCAGATCCTGGTCGCCTCTACGGGCGTGATTGGCCAGATCCTGCCGATCGACACGTTCGAGACGGCCGTTCCTGCCGCTTACGAGGCACTCTCTGCCCACGGCGGCGCCGATGCCGCCCGCGCCATCATGACGACCGACACGCACTCCAAGGAGTATGCCGTGTCCTACGTTAGCGAGGCCGCGGGCCATGCGGGCAATGCCTATACGGTGGGCGGCATGTGCAAGGGCTCGGGCATGATCATGCCTAACATGGCCACCATGATCGCGGTCATCACCACCGATGCCCCCGTCGAGCCGGCGGCGCTCCACGCCCTGCTGCTCTCGACCGTTAAGCAGGCCTTCAACAAGGTGACGGTCGACTCCGACACCTCGACTAACGACACCTGCATCATGCTTGCCTCCGGTGCCGCTGCCGCAGATGCCGAGCCTATCGTCGGAGGTACCGATGCGTTCGATGAGCTCGCCTTTGCCGTACACGAGGTGTGCGAGAGCCTGGCGCGCAACATTGCAGCCGATGGCGAGGGCGCTTCCAAGCTTGTTACGGTCAACGTTACCGGCGCCGCGAACGACGAGGAGGCCGATATCGCCGCTCGTGCTGTCGCCAACTCGCCGCTCGTCAAGACCTGCATCGCCGGCCACGACTGCAACTGGGGCCGCGTTGCCATGGCGCTCGGCAAGTGCGGCGTGCAGTTTAACCAAGAAGATGTTTCCATCGACATGATGGGTATGCCCGTCTGCCGTGATGGCCTGACCGTTCCCTTTGACGAGGACGAGGCACTGCGTCGCTTTGAGGCGCCCGAGATCGTGATCTCGGCTGACCTGGGCGCAGGGAACGCGGCGACCACCGTGTGGACTTGCGACCTCACGCACGAGTACATCTCCATTAACGGCGACTACCGTTCCTAGACTCCAGGTGTGCCGCGCGTCCCGCTGCGATCGCAGGCAACGAGGCGTGGCGCGATAGCTATACGAAAGACGAGGCCGACTATGAAGTTCGCACGCGATTGTCGCTCGAGTGAATCCAACGAAGTAACCGCGCAGCTGCTGTTTGAGGCGCTGCCGTGGATCAAGAACCTGACCGGTAAGACGGTCGTTATCAAGTACGGCGGTGCCGCCATGGTCGACGAGCAGCTGCGTCGCGACGTGATGAGCGACATCGTCCTGCTCAAGATTATCGGCATGCGCCCTGTTATCGTGCACGGTGGCGGCAAGGCCATCAACGAGGCGCTCAGCCACTACGACATCCCCGTCGAGTTTAAGAACGGCCAGCGCGTGACTACGCCTGCCACCATGGATATCGTGCGCGAGGTGCTGGGCGGCAAGGTCAATCAGGAGCTGGTCGCGGCGCTCAACCACCACGGCAACCTGGCCGTGGGCGTGTCCGGCAGCGATGCCGGCACCCTTATCGCCGAGCCGCTCGACCCAGAGCTCGGCCTCGTAGGCAAGGTCACGCACGTCAACACCGACTATATCGAGCGTTTGCTCGACAGTGAGTACATTCCCGTTATCGCCACGGTCGCGGCGGGGGAGGACGGTGGCTTCTTCAACATCAATGCCGACACCGCCGCCGGCGCCGTTGCGGCGGCGCTTCATGCGCACAAGGCGATTTTTTTGACCGATGTCGACGGCCTGTACAAGGACTTTAGCGACAAGGATTCGCTCATCTCCAACCTGACGCTCGACGAGGTCAATGAGATGCTCTACGGCGGCGAGGTCGACAAGGGCATGATCCCCAAGCTGCGCGCCGCCGTCGATGCGCTTGCTGGTGGCGTATTTCGCGCGCACATCATCAACGGCACGACGCCGCACTCGCTGCTGCTGGAGCTGCTGACCGATGCTGGCGTCGGTACCGTGATCCATTCCACCGAGACGGCCTACGAGTTCGATACGCATCCGCACCCGCTTTCGACTTTTGCGGCGCGCCTGGCCGAGAACCTCGACGAGGTCGAGAAGCTCCAGACCGTTTAGCCTGTCCGCAATCGTCGCATATCTACACCCATAGCCCGCGCCATCTGGCGCCCAACGAAAGGCATCCCATGTCACTTGCAACTCAACAATCGCTCGAATCCCATTACGTTATGCATACCTTTGGTCGCTCTCCGGTCGAATTTGTCGAGGGTCACGGCATGAAGCTCACCGGCGACGATGGCCGTGAGTACCTCGACTTTCTTGCCGGCATCGGCGTGTGCAGCCTAGGTCATGGCAACCTGGCTGTGCTCTCGGCACTTGAGGCACAGACCAAAAAGCTCATGCATGTCTCCAATTACTTCTACATTGAGCAGCGCGGACAGGTCGCGGCGCTGCTGTCCAAGCTTGCTAACGACGACGCAGATGGTGCGCGCGTGCTTGCCGATGCCATTGCCGCCGGCGATGAGACCACGGCAGCTGCTCTTGGTGCCCCGGCTGCGGGCGAGCAGGTGTGGGAGACGTTCTTTGCCAACTCCGGTGCCGAGGCCAACGAGGGTTCGATGAAGCTCGCGCGCCTGTACGCCAAGCGTGCCGGCAACGGTGGCAACACCATCGTGTGCATGCGCGGCGGCTTTCACGGTCGTACGCTCGAGACCATTGCGGCGACCATGCAGGATTGGCTGCAGGACAGCTTTCGTCCGCTACCGGGCGGCTTTGTGGCCTGCACGCCCAACGATGTTGATGAACTGCGCGCAATTTTTAAGCAGCTCGGAAGCGAGATCTGCGCCGTGATGCTCGAGCCGATTCAGGGCGAAAGCGGTGTGCACCCCATGACCGAGGAGTTTATGGCAGCGGCGCGCGACTTGGCACACGAGGTGGGCGCCGTGCTTATCGCCGACGAGGTCCAGTGTGGCATCTTCCGTTCCGGCAAGCCGTTTGCGTTCCAAACCTATGGCGTGGAGCCCGACATCATGAGCCTTGCCAAGGGTATTGCCGACGGTGTACCCATGGGCGCTGTGGTGGCAAAGAAGGGTATTGCCGACGTCTTTAAGCCCGGCGATCATGGTTCGACCTTTGGCGGTAGCTGCTTGGCAGTCGCGGCGTGCGCCGCGACGCTCTCCGCGCTCGTGCGCGGCGATTATGCCGACCATGCTGCCAAGGTAGGCGCCTATATGGAGGCAAAACTCGCCAAGTTACCGCATGTTACCGATGTGCGCGGTCGCGGCTTGATGCTCGGCTGCGACCTGGATGAGGCAGCGGGCGACGCGCATGATATTGTTGCCCGCGCGCTGGCCGCCGGTGCCGTGATTAACGCTACGGGTGCCCATACGCTGCGTTTCCTGCCGCCGCTCGTCTGCGAGGAATCCGACGTGGACAGTCTGATCGAGATCCTGTCGGGTGTCTTGGGCTAACGCGGCGCAATAACTCAATTTTGACCGGGTTCCGGACTGCGGACGTGCCATATGCGGCACGATTCGGCGGTCTGGAGCCCGTTTTGCCTTAGATTTGCTAAGGCAGGGAGACCTGCTGGTCAAAAAACAGTAAATATGAGTACTGTTACCGATTTGGTCGCAGCAATTTTGGACTAATAAGACCAGATGGCAAGTCGAAATGGTAGCGCGCAGAGATGTGGTGTAAGAGGCGGGGCATGCCCCGCCTCTTCCCTTT